>OIXR01001622.1_pt1 | contig 14582 bp, 13 predicted proteins | sample 1587831 | NCBI WGS metagenome assembly OIXR01 (sample SAMN03283263) | human gut metagenome | biome: human-associated habitat; material: feces | host: Homo sapiens | place: USA | collected 2013
AATTAGAGAGTCAGAAGCACCGTTAAAGGAACGAAGCGAACGTGTTTGAGGCGAATGCCGAGTTTGAGCGTAGTTCCTTTGCTTTTAGGAGATTCTGGCTCTCTTAGTTTTTCTTAGAGCATGGAACCTGAACAAGAAGCACTTTATACTGTTTTCTTCAAGGATCGAGAGGCCAACTCAGTTAATAAATTAAATCCCAAAAATGTATTGACATTATGCAACGCAGTGCTATAATTAAAACAAACATATGAATAACTGTTCATATATTCAAATAAAAACAGGAAAGGAAGTATTTATCATGAAAAAAACTTATAAAATCGACGTAGACTGCGCAAACTGTGCAAATAAGATGGAGCAGGCAGCGAAGAACACCGACGGAGTAAAGGATGCAACTGTGAATTTTATGATGTTAAAGATGATCGTAGAATTTGAAGAAGGCGCAGATCCTAAGAAGGTAATGAAAGAGGTACAGAAGAACTGTAAAGTAGTAGAAGATGATTGTGAGATATTTCTGTAAAGGTTGGGAAAAAATATGACAAAAAAGCAGAAGAAATCGCTGACTAGAATTATTATTGCAGCACTACTTATGATTATATTGAAGTTCTTACCAGCAGAAGGATGGCTGCGGTTCGTACTTTATATGATCCCGTATCTTGTTGTGGGATATGACATTTTAAGGAAAGCATTCAAAGGAATCCTGAATAAGCAGGTATTCGATGAGAATTTTCTGATGGCAGTTGCTACCATAGGAGCCATTGCACTTGGAAATTATACAGAAGGTGTGGCGGTTATGCTCTTCTATCAGATCGGAGAACTATTCCAGAGCTATGCGGTTGGAAAGAGCCGCAGGAATATCAGTGAACTGATGGATATCCGCCCGGATTATGCGAATATTGAAAAAGACGGAGAGCTGGAACAGGTGGATCCGGATGAAGTGGAAGTTGGAACTGTCATTGTCGTTCAGCCGGGAGAAAAAGTTCCGATCGATGGTGTGATCGAAGAAGGAAGCAGTACATTGAATACCAGTGCACTGACCGGAGAAAGTGTTCCGAGAGAAGCAGCAGCCGGTGAGGAGGTCATAAGTGGATGTATTAATCTGACAGGTCTTCTGAAGATTCGTACAACAAAAGAATTCGGAGAATCTACAGTATCAAAAATTCTGGATCTAGTGGAGAATTCAAGCTCTAAGAAGTCAAGATCAGAGAATTTTATTTCAAAATTTGCCAGATATTATACACCGGCAGTCTGTTACAGTGCGCTTGCACTTGCCATCCTGCCGCCACTGGTAAGAATGCTGGCAATGGGACTCGCACCGGAATGGGGGGACTGGGTCTACAGAGCGCTGACCTTCCTGGTTATCAGCTGTCCATGTGCACTGGTGATCAGTATTCCGCTCAGCTTTTTTGCAGGAATTGGCGGGGCGAGTCATGAAGGTGTGCTGGTCAAAGGATCGAATTATCTGGAGACGATGGCACGGACAAAGTATGTGGTATTTGATAAGACCGGAACGATGACACAAGGTGTATTTGAGGTGAGCGGAGTGCATCACAATACGATGCCGGAAGAACAGTTATTAGAGTATGCGGCACTTGCGGAGTGTTCCTCATCCCATCCGATCAGTAAGAGTCTCCAGAAAGCATATGGAAAACAGATTCACCGGGATCGAGTGACAGAAATTGAAGAACTGAGCGGAAAAGGTGTGACAGCGAAGGTCGATGGTATTCCGGTGGCAGCCGGTAACGCAAAACTTATGAAATATCTGAATGTGGAATACAGTGAATGTGAAGAAACAGGTACAATCGTTCACGTTGCGGTGGACGGTAAGTATGCGGGACATATCCTGATCTCAGATAAATTAAAACCACATGCGAAAGAAGCTGTCAGAGATCTGAAAAAAGCAGGCATCACCAAGACCGTAATGCTGACCGGTGATATGAAACGAGTGGCAGATAAGGTCGCAGAAGAGTTGGGAATCGGCGAAGTATACAGTGAACTCCTTCCGGCAGATAAGGTTGCGAAAGTAGAGGAACTTCTGGAACAGAAATCAGAGAAAGAAAAGCTGGCATTCGTCGGAGACGGAATCAATGATGCACCGGTATTGTCAAGGGCAGATATCGGAATTGCCATGGGAGCGCTTGGATCAGATGCAGCGATTGAGGCGGCAGATGTTGTCCTGATGGATGATGATCCGAAGAAGATCGCAAAAGCAATCAGGATTTCCAGAAAATGTATGCGTATCGTATATGAAAATATATACTTTGCACTTGGAATCAAGGCAGTCTGCCTGATCCTCGGAGCACTTGGAATTGCAAATATGTGGATGGCAATCTTTGCAGATGTCGGTGTCATGGTTATTGCCGTATTGAATGCAATCCGTGCATTATTCGTAAAACACTTATAGAAAAGGCTGGTGGGCAGATGGCAAAAATAGAAGAAGGAATGGAAGTATGTGACTCATGTGAGGTACATGAGAATCTTCTGAAGATCGTAAATGAAAAGATGCCGGAAGAAACGGAATTATATGATCTTGCGGAGCTGTTCAAGGTATTCGGTGATTCGACCAGAATGCGTATCCTGTTCGTGTTATTTGAAGCAGAGGTGTGCGTGTGCGATCTTGCAGAGGCACTGAATATGACACAGTCTGCAATATCACATCAGCTTAGGATTCTGAAGCAGAACAAACTGGTCAAGAGCAGAAGAGAGGGAAAATCCGTGTTCTATTCACTGGCAGACGATCATGTGCGTACAATTGTGGATCAGGGAAGAGAACATATAGAAGAAGATTTATATTGAAAAGAAGAAAACTGTATCAGACGATAAAAAGTCTGATACGGTTTTTTTATATCGCCAATATACAAGAGAAACTTTTGGAATTGTAGATGAATTAGACTAAAGTATGAAAAACAGTCTATTTACTTTTGAATTATCAGAAATTAATAAAAAATATAATAAAATGCATTTAATATTACAGTTTGTTATATTTGTATAAAAAAACATAATATTTTCCATTGACAATTATATAACCATCTTTTACACTATAGTTACAAGGTATTCATTTCTAAAAAATTGGTATATGAATGGAGGTTTTGATATGGAACAAAAACAAGAAAAATTTAGTACCATAGGTTACATAGCAGCTGCGTTAGGTATGTGTATTGGTACCGGTAATGTATGGCGGTTTCCGCGAGTGTGTGCGGCGAACGGAGGAGGAGCATTTATCATAGCATGGACGATTGCAATGCTGATCTTTGCTGTACCGCTTCTTTCTACAGAGATGGCATTCGGTAAAAAGACGAGACTTGGATGTATCGGTACATTCCGTGATGCCGGTGGAAAGAAGTATACATGGATGGGATTCTTTGTTGCAGCAGTATGTTTCTTCCTGATGAGTTATTATTGTGTACTTCAGGGATATTGTTTGAAATACGCAGTTAATTCTGTTACTTCAGCATTTAAACCGAATCTATCAACAGAGACGACATCGGCAATGTGGACAGCATTTACAGATTCACAGGCACAGGTTATTTTATTCCATGCGATCGGATTTGCACTTGCATGTTTCATCGTTTATCAGGGAATTGCAGGTGGAATTGAAAAATTCTGTAAAGTAGCGATACCGGCACTGTTTATCATCCTTGTAGGATTAGCAATTTACGCAGTTACATTAAATGGAGCAAATCAGGGACTTCAGTATCTCTTTACTGTTAAGAAAGAGTATATTTTAAGCCCGAATACATGGATTCAGGCATTCATCCAGGCAGCATGGAGCACCGGAGCCGGATGGGGATTCATTATTACATATGCGAACTATGTAGGAGAAGAGGAAGATGTTCCGACAAGCTGTCTGATCATGGGACTTGGTGATAACCTTGGAGCAATCCTCTCGGCACTGGTAGTTATCCCGGCAATCTGTGCACTTTCAGCTACACCGGAAGCAGCGAATGAAGCACTCAGTCAGGGAAATTTCGGACTTACATTTATTTACATTTATCAGTTATTTACAACAATCCCGGGCGGAAGATTCATTTCCTTTATCTTCTTTGGATTACTTGCAATTGCAGCAATCACATCACTGTTCTCTATGATCGAAGTTGGAGTAAAATGTGTTGTTGACCTTGGATTGCCGCGGAAGAAAGCAGTTGTCAGTGTCTGCTTCGCAGGATTCTTAGTAGGATGCTTCTCATGCTGGTCACTGGTTAACATTGATAATCAGGACTGGGTATGGGGAATCGGACTTCTGGTAAGTGGTGCCTTTATTGCAATCCTGGCATGGAAGTACGGTGTGGAAAAATTACGTACACAGGAAGTAAATGCCAAAGGTGCAGATGTACATCTTCCAAAAGCATATTATACCGGATGTATGTATCTGATTCCGGTTCTGGTAGTGATCATGGTGGTTTACTGGTTATTACAGACAAAAGAGTGGTTCCCGGATACATGGCTGAATCCATTTATTATCCAGGATAATACAGGAACCGTATTACTTCAGTTCGGAGTAGTGATCCTTGCAGGTCTCGCACTTTCCAAGTTCTTTAATACAAAGACTGCAAAGGGAGCTATGAAAGATAACGAAGCTGGAAAATAATAGTAGAAAGAAGGTATGAACTATGACGATGGATGCAATTATTATGATGGTGATTACACTTGTTGGATATATTGGCGGATTTAGTTATTTCATGATACGTGTATTTAAAAAAGAAAGAAGTAAATCCAAAGAGTAGCTATCAAATGAGGAAGGAATAAAGGATAGTATGATAGATTAGACGACGTTCTGATTGAAATGAATACATAACCGAACAGACCGGAGCCGGATTCTTGTCAGATGTGACAGGATTCCGGCTCCGGTCTGTTATTTGGATGCTTGACAGATCTGTGAATAAGAGGTAAAATACATATACCAGGTAAGGGTATGAGAACTGAGAAGGAGAAGATATATGGAGGATAAAAATATAGACAAAGGATGCTGTTGCCACACGTCCAAGCATCGTTCGGAAAAAGAATACAAAGATCTGATGAACCGCTTAAGCCGGATAGAAGGACAGGTGCGAGGAATCAAGGGGATGCTGGAGAAGGATGCCTATTGTCCGGAGATCCTGGTACAGGTGTCGGCAGTGAATGCGGCATTGAACAGCTTCAATAAAGTATTACTGGCGAATCATATCCGCACCTGTGTGGCGGATGATATCAGAGAAGGAAAAGATGAGACGGTTGATGAGTTGGTAAAGGTTCTGCAGAAACTGATGCGGTAAACAATAAGAAATAAGATGACAGGAGGAAACAGACAACGATGATACAATATATTGTAACCGGTATGAGCTGCGCAGCCTGCAGCGCAAGAGTGGAAAAAGCAGTTTCAAAAGTACCGGGGGTAACATCCTGCTCAGTGAGTCTCCTTACAAACTCTATGGGAGTAGAAGGCACTGCAACGGAACAGGAGATCATTAAGGCAGTCGCAGATGCCGGATATGGAGCGTCAAAACAAGGAGAAGGAGCAGCGAAGGCGCAGCCGGCACAGGATTTGGCCGGAGAGGATATGCTAAAAGACAGAGAGACGCCGGTACTAAAGAGACGTCTGATCGCATCGGTGGGATTTCTGATCGTCCTGATGTATTTCTCCATGGGACATATGATGTGGGGCTGGCCGGTTCCGGGATTCATGAAAGACAATCATGTGATGATGGGACTGTTACAGATGCTTCTGACGATTATAGTCATGGTAATCAACCAGAAGTTTTTCATCAGTGGATTCAAAGGACTGATTCACCGGGCACCGAATATGGATACCCTGGTGGCACTTGGATCCGGAGCGTCTTTTGTATACAGTACGTATGCACTGTTTGCAATGACAGATGCGCAGATGCGTGGGGATATGGATGCAGTAATGTCTTATATGCATGATTTTTATTTTGAATCAGCAGCTATGATCCTTGCACTGATCACAGTCGGAAAGATGCTGGAGGCAAGATCCAAAGGAAAGACGACCGACGCATTAAAAGGACTGATGAAGCTTGCGCCAAAGACAGCGGTTGTGATCCGTGGAGAAAAAGAAGTACAGGTATCGATCGAACAGGTACAAAAGGGAGATTGCTTTGTTGTAAAACCGGGAGAGAATATTCCGGTTGACGGAGAAGTCATAGAAGGAAACAGTGCAGTCAATGAATCTGCTCTTACAGGTGAAAGTATTCCGGTAGATAAGGCTGTCGGTGATAAGGTATCAGCCGCAACCGTAAATCAGTCCGGATATCTGAAGTGCCGTGCGACCAGAGTCGGCGAGGATACGACACTTTCGCAGATTATTCAGATGGTAAGTGATGCGGCTGCAACGAAAGCACCGATCGCAAAGATTGCGGACCGTGTATCCGGTGTATTTGTGCCAATGGTTATCACAATTGCAGTGGTCACAATTATTGTATGGCTGATCGCAGGACAGAGTATTGGTTTTGCGTTATCCAGAGGAATTGCGGTGTTGGTGATCAGCTGTCCATGTGCGCTTGGACTTGCAACACCGGTAGCAATTATGGTTGGAAATGGAATGGGTGCCAGAAATGGTATTATGTTCAAGACAGCAGTTTCACTGGAAGAGACTGGAAAGATGCAAATTGTTGCGCTGGATAAGACCGGTACGATCACAAGTGGAGAACCGAAAGTGACAGATATCATTCCGGCAGCGGGAGTGACAGAAGATACCTTATTAAAATGTGCGTATGCACTGGAGAATAAGAGTGAACATCCACTGGCAAGAGCAATCCTTGAAAATGCAAAAGAAGAAAATGCCGGAATCGAAGAAGTTACCGGATTCCAGGCTCTTCCGGGTAACGGCTTGACAGCCATACTGGATGGTCATACATTATATGGAGGGAATCATACATTTATCAGCAGTAAGGTATCCGTTGATGGAGATATCCAGAAGAAGGCAGAGAAACTTGCCGAAGCAGGTAAGACACCATTATTCTTTGGAAATGAAGACCGTTTATTAGGTGTAATTGCAGTGGCGGATGTCATCAAAGAAGACAGCCCGCAGGCGATCAAAGAATTACAGAACATGGGAATCCATGTAGTCATGCTGACCGGAGATAACGAACGTACTGCAAAAGCCATCGGACAGCAGGCCGGAGTTGATGAAGTGATTGCAGGCGTACTTCCGGAAGGAAAAGAGCAGGTGATCCGTAAGCTGAAAGAAAAAGGAAAAGTTGCGATGGTCGGAGACGGTATCAACGATGCGCCGGCACTTACAAGAGCCGATATGGGTATTGCGATCGGAGCCGGAACGGATGTTGCGATCGATGCGGCAGATGTTGTGCTGATGAAGAGCCGGTTAAGCGATGTACCGGCAGCAATCCGTATGAGCCGTGCGACACTCCGTAATATTCACGAGAATCTGTTCTGGGCATTCTTCTATAATATTATCGGAATCCCGCTTGCGGCTGGTGTGTGGTATCCGCTGTTCGGGTGGAAATTAAATCCGATGTTCGGTGCGGCAGCCATGAGTTTATCAAGCTTCTGCGTAGTATCGAACGCATTGAGATTGAATCTTTTTAAGATGTATGATGCATCAAAAGATAAAAAATTAAAAGCCAAAAAAGAAAAAAAGAGATCCAAGAAGGAGGACAAGACAATGAAAAAAATAATGCATATTGAGGGAATGATGTGTGGACACTGTGAGGCAGCTGTAAAGAAAGCACTGGAAGCACTTCCACAGGTAGATGAAGCGGTTGTAAGCCATGAGGCAGGAACAGCAGAGCTGACATTAAATGCAGAGATCGCAGATGATGTGCTGAAGAAGACAGTAGAAGACAAGGATTATACGGTGACATCTGTGGAATAATCTATGATTTCATATATACAGGGTATACTTTTTAGTTGAAGCATCCAAAGAACACTGCTATACTTAATTATAAGTATCATAACGAGGAAGGAACGAAAGTTAATGAGAAAGAGTGGAATGTTAATGCCGGTCTCTGCACTTCCGGGGGCATATGGAATCGGATGTTTTTCAAAAGAAGCGTATGAATTTGTAGATATATTAAAAGAAGCAGGACAGAAATTGTGGCAGATCCTGCCGCTTGGACAGACAGGATACGGTGATTCACCGTATCAGTCTTTTTCAACATTTGCGGGAAACCCGTATTTTATCGATCTGGAGACGCTGATCGAGGATGAACTTCTGACGAAAGAAGAGTGTGACCAGGCAGATTTCGGAGAGAACGAAGAAGAAATCGATTATGAAAAAATATATAATGCAAGATTTAAAGTATTAAAGCTTGCATATGCAAGAGCCAAAAAGAACGGATTGATGGAAAGTAAGGCATACCGTACTTATCTGGAAGAAGAAAAAGCATGGCTTGCGGATTATGCATTGTATATGGCAGTGAAAGATTCATTTGACGGAAAAAGCTGGGATCAGTGGGAGGAAGACATCAGGCTGCGTAAGCCAGAAGCAATTGCGGCATATCAGGAACAATTAAGTGCAGAGATTGATTTTTATGAATTTCTGCAGTATCTGTTCGCCGGACAGTGGGCCGGACTGAAAACATATGCCAATGAACAAGGCATTGAGATTATCGGGGATATCCCGATCTATGTAGCATTTGACAGTGCAGATACCTGGGCGAATCCGAAGCTGTTCCAGTTAGATGAAGAGAATCTGCCGGTTGCGGTAGCGGGATGTCCGCCGGATGCATTTTCGGCAACCGGGCAGCTGTGGGGGAATCCATTGTATGCATGGGATTACCATAAGAAGACAGGCTATGACTGGTGGATGAAGCGGGTGGCCTGCTGCTTTAAATTATATGACATTATCCGTATCGATCATTTCCGTGGGTTTGATGAATATTATGCAATCCCGTATGGAGATGAGACGGCAGAGAATGGTGAATGGATGCCGGGACCGGGCATGGATCTGTTCCGTACGATGAAAGAAACATTAGGTGACCTTCCGATCATTGCGGAAGATCTGGGATTCCTGACGGATACGGTGAGACAATTGTTAAAAGACAGTGGTTATCCGGGAATGAAAGTACTGGAATTCGCATTTGTGGCAGGAGAGGACAGTGATTATCTTCCACATAATTATGATAAAAACTGTGTAGTCTATACAGGAACCCACGATAACGATACCATTCAGGGATGGTATCAGACACTTTCCGAAGAAGATAAAGAGATGACAAAGGAATATCTGAATAATCCATACACTCCGGATGAAGAAGTACACTGGGATTTCATAAGTCTGGCGATGAGAAGTGTGGCAGATACGTGTATCATTCCGGTGCAGGATTATCTGGGACTTGGCAATAAGGCAAGAATTAATATGCCGTCTACACTCGGCGGTAACTGGATGTGGAGAATGAAAAAAGGCGCATTTACAGATGAACTGATCAAGAAGATCAGAAAAACGACAGAAGTCTGCGCAAGATAAACATAACAGGAAACAAAAAGAAAACACAATATTCAAACGATGGATTCACTGAGAAGGGAATGGAAACGTTTTGGATATTGTGTTTTTCTTTTTGTTTTGTATATGTCAAAACCTCTGATTTTTCATAAAAGTATAATTTTTGATATAAAAAGTATGATTTTTTGCATAACAGATATGATTTTTGGTAAAGAAAAAGTATAAAAAATTATAGAATGAGACTGTAATATGTTAAGATGGTATTAATAAAAGGTATGAGGTGTACTATGGGGTTGTTAAAACTGGTGATCGTAGATGATGAGCCGATTCTGCTGGAGGGTCTGGTGAAGACGTATGACTGGAACGGTATGGGATATGAGGTGGTTGGTTTTGCGCAGAGCGGAGAGCAGGCGTTAAAGGTAATACGCGAAAAAAAACCACACGTAGTGCTGACAGATATCAGGATGAAACAGATTTCCGGACTTATGGTAATGGAAGAAATAAAGAAAGAGAACCCGGAATGTCAGTTCGTGGTATTAAGTGCATACAGGGATTTTGAATATGCGAAGAAGGCATGTGATCTGGGGGCATTCGCATATCTTCTGAAGCCGATTGAAGATGAAAAATTACAGGCGACGATGACAGATGTCGGTAAAATCTGTGAAGATCAGATCCGAAATGAGGAGAAGTATGACCGCTGGGAGAGACTTCTGAAAAAGGACGGAGATGGATTTTTGCAGGTTGTCGTGCAAAAATATGTCCAGAACCGGCTGCCGGAAGAAAAAGTAGATGAAGTCTTCCATACGCTGCAGGATGTCATGAAGGAAGGGGACCGGTTTATTACAGTATATGCAGATCTTGATCTGGCCTATAAGATTACCAATGAACTGGAATATGAAGCCTCGAGATTTTCCATGGTCAGAATGATTGAAGAAAAGATCGCAGAGAGATTCACATACTGGAAATTCGAGAGTGAAGAAGGACATCGTACATTTATTATAAAGACGCAGGAGAACACAGCGGTACATGAGCTGAAAGAACTACTGGAAGAGGTAAAAAAAGAAGAGAACAGCCCGGTTATTGCAGCAATATCCAAACCATATAAAGGGATCCGCGGAATCAGAAGAAGTTTTGAAGAAGCACAGAGATTGTTCGCTGTTACAAATGCATCCGGAGCGGGAGTATTTACAATCCCGGAGACTGTTGAAGAAAAAGAGGATAGCCCATATCCGGCGGAGGCAGAGATGATGGTGGTCAACAGCGTGCGGAAGAACGACGCCGTACAGTTAAAGCAGGCATTTGTACATTTTATTTACCAACTGCCACACAGAGAAGAACTGCAATGCCAGTATATGCACAAGATCATGGTAAAGACAGAATTCATGTTAAAAGACAGTTACGGGATGGACGAATCACTGAATCAGCAATTTGAAAATTATTATTCGAATATGAGAAACTTAAAGGCGGCAAAAGCGGTGGATGTCTGTTACAAGATTCTGGGAACTGCTATTGAAAAAAGACTGGAAAATGCAGAGAAGAAAGAGAATAAGGGATCAAAAGAATACATTGCAGCGGCTGTGGCATATATCGATGAACATCTGGATAATGAAGATCTTTCGATTGTATCAGTGGCGACACATGTATATCTGAATCCGGTATATTTTGGACGGGTATTCAAGAATACCTTTCATATGACATTCAAACAATATCTGCTGCAACGTAGAATGGAGCTGGCAAAGAGACTGCTGGAAGACGGAAGAACCAGCATCGGTAATATCTGCGAGCAGGTCGGAATCAGTAATCCATCTTATTTTTCGCATTTGTTTAAAGAATATACAGGACAGCTTCCGAGAGATTACAAAAGGGAATATGAAGTATGAAAAAAAGTAAAATGTCAGGAATCCAGAAAAAGTATCTGAAGTATATGTGTACGCTTCTGATACTGGCACTGGTTCTTTCCAGCATCTGTGTATGGACTTATGTCAGACGGAATATGACAGATGTGATTGTGGATAAGTATGAATTCATGAATGAGAAGATGGGGATAGCCCTGGATAATCTGTACCGGAAGACGGATGCCGTGACAGCAGAGATCATCCTGGAAAATGATGTGCAGAAGAGTCTGAAGAATAAAGAACTGCAGGAAGTAGAGAAGAATGCACTGAGCAAATATTTTGCATATATAGATCTGAATCATGTCGCTGATTACTGCTACATTGATAATAAAAGAAATGTTTACGAAAAATCCTATTCCCAAATTGGTTATTCGGATTTTCAAAGCAGCGGTCTGCGTGAGAAAATGGGGGATGAGTATGCGAAGACGCAGTGGATCTGGACTCGGGATTATCTGTTTGGTACGGGGGATGAAGCATTGTTTATCGGAAGGTATGTGAATAGTATGGATTACGCACACGAACCTGGAATCGTGTATCTGAAGATGAATCAACAGTTTCTGGAAAGTGTTATGGATAAAGACAGGAAGATTGCAAAAGATGTTGCAGTGGGAATCATAAGTCCGGAAGGAAAGACTTGCATCCGGCAGGAACCGGAAGATCTCAGTATCGAAAAAAGGACAATGGAGAAGATTACGGAACTGACCAGAACGAAAAAATCCGGTGTGATCGTGCGGGGGAAAAAAGATAGAAGGCGGGATTTTACAGGCATACCGGCAGGAAGAGACAGGGATGGTGATCTTTACACTGGTGCCGGATATGGTATTGAATCAGGGAATGACGCAGATATTGATCGTATTACTCACTATCTATGCGGTGATCGCAGTGCTGGCGTTTGTATTAAGTCTTTATGCATCACAGACATTTACCCGGCCGATCAGACAGATCAGTGATGCCATGACAAGTTTTGATGGAAATGATTTTACACATACCATTCAGATCCATACGGACACAGAACTGGATAAGATCGGGCATGCCTATAACGAGATGTTAAAGAATATCGAAGAGTTCCAAAACGAGGTCAAGAATCAGCAGAAAGAACTAAGAATCAGTGAGATGAATACGCTGATCAGCCAGATTAATCCGCATTTTCTCTATAATACCCTGGATACCATCTATATGCTGGCGCGGATCAACGGGGAAGAGAAGACGATGAGGATGATACAGGCACTGTCAAAGTATCTGCGCCTGTCACTGAGCAAAGGCCGTGAGATTGTGACGGTAGAAGACGAGCTGGAAAATGTAAAAAGTTATATGGAGATCCAGCAGATCCGCAATGAGAATCTGTTCCGTTATGAGATCGAATGTGCAGAAGAACTGAAAACAAGGTGGATATTAAAGCTGATTTTACAGCCAATTGTGGAAAATGCAGTCAAATATGGATTTTGTGATATCTTCGAAGGCGGTCTGATAAGGATCAGTGTCACTGAACAGGCAGGACAGCTTACATTCAGTGTCTATAATAACGGAACTCCGATGGAAGAGCAGATGGCGGAGAAGTTAAACGGACTGTCAGAGATACCGGTGTCAAAAATGAAAGACAGTTTTGAAGACAAAAAACATGGTTATGGTGTGATAAATATTATTACGCGACTGCGGTTAAAGTATGGGGAGGATGTGAGAGTTTTCTATGAATCGGATACAAATGGAACCGTCTGTGTTATCCAGATCCCGGATGACGGGAAAGAAAACAGTGAACAGTAGACGAATTATGGCAGCAGTGATGGTGATCGCCATGCTGACAGCACTGACCGGCTGTGCGGGAAAAGAGAATACACAGACCAGAAAAAAGAATAAAGTAGTAGAGATCCCAATGATCCTTACCGTAGATTCCAGTACCGGTAATAAGAATGAAGAGGAAGTGGTGGAGCGGTTTAACAGGGCATATAAAGGAAAGTATCATATAGATGTGGACTGGGTGATGGAGACGGAGGAAGAATACCGGAAGAATCTGAAACGTATGAATGTGACAGATGAATTACCGGCTATTATCACTGATCTGCGTATGCTTCCGTCTTTCTATCAGATGATGATCAAGAAAGGCAGGATTGAGGACCTGACACCTTACATTAACGAAGATCAGGAATGGAAGGATATGATCGAACCGTCAGTAATGGAATCGGTCCGGGAAGAGGATGGAAAGATTTATCTGGGTCCGATCAGCACGGCGGCATTCGCCTGTTCAGGGGTTTTCTGGAACCGGGAGCTATTTGAACAGGCAGGAATCAGCAGATTCCCTGAGACATGGGAGGAGTTCTGGGAATGTTGTGAGAAAATGAAAGCAGCAGGGATCACGCCGCTTGCCCTGCATACGGAAGGAACAGCCTGGGCCGCAATGCTGCTTGCAACAGCGGAAGTAGCAGGAAGTGAAGAAGGTGCGGCATTCATGAAGCAATTATATCCGGATACCTATCAGAATGAACCGGGGCTGGAGATAGCCGGTACATTAAAAAAATTATTCCAATATACGACCCAGGATGCATTACATAATGATTTTGACGTAGCTTATAATAATTTCGTGGCAGGAAATGCAGCGATGATACCTAATGGTTACTGGATGATTGATCAGATTCCGGAGGAAATGCAGAAAAAAGTATGTTTTTCTACATTTCCTGAAAATAAACTGGTAGGCTCACCGGAGACATTCGGCTGGGCAGTTGTATCAACTTATAGTGAAAAGGTGAAAAAAGGAGCAGTTGAGTTCCTCAAATTCAGAACGAAATTGAATAAAGAACAGAAAGAAGAATTGCTGAACAGCAGGACAAGACAGGAAGGAACGCTGTTGGATGATTATCTGAAGGCTTATACGGGAAATCCACAGATTGTACCGAATTATCAGGTGAAGTGGAATTCACTGCTGCAGGAGGATGTACTGGGAGAATGTCTGGCGGAACTGGTACAGGGAAAGATAACGGAGCAGGAATTCACGCAGGCAGAAGACGAAAGCATCCGGCAGTTTGAAGAAGAACAATAGATATGTTTTTTTGTATATCAGGTTGTTTTATTGATACAGGGTTTGAGCACATTTCTGTTAATATAATGACAACAAGAGAAACGAAGGTTTCAAAAAAGAAAGGCGAGGGAAATGAATTATGAAAATGCGTAAAGTTGTATCAGCAATGCTGGTAGCAGCCATGGCAACAGGAATGGTTGCAGGATGTGGAAGCTCTTCTGACAGCAAGTCTATAGTGGTTCAGTTGTCAAGACAAAAATCTAAGCTTTTTATAATGAACTGATAT
>OIXR01001624.1_pt1 | contig 14555 bp, 19 predicted proteins | sample 1587831 | NCBI WGS metagenome assembly OIXR01 (sample SAMN03283263) | human gut metagenome | biome: human-associated habitat; material: feces | host: Homo sapiens | place: USA | collected 2013
ATTAACACTCTGTTCACAATTTCATATATGCCCTATGCTACTATATAATTGCAAGGACAAACTTGCATCGAGCATTAACCACGAGATGAAAGGACGAAACACAATGAAAGTTATTGCGAAGTATGTCACTGTGGAAGCAGTGAAAATCGGCGCAGAGATTCCGCATGATTTCATGCTTGACGGTGACGAATTCACCAACCAGTATAAAGAAAGCGAGGTAAAAGATAATGACTGACCCTTGCACCTGTACCGGCCCTTGCGCCACTCCGACCAATGTTTCTCATACCTTTCTTTATGAGGACGCGGCACAAAACATATACGGCCTTGTTTATGACAAGGACGGCAATCTCCTGAACATCGTTGACGGCGTGGGCAAGCTCGACCCCCTGCCCTTTACCGCCTTTGAAGAGGCCGCACGCCGTGGCTTTCCGTATGCGCCCCAGTGGTCTCCCTGTTGCCACGGGGGCAAGACCATGGAACAGCAGGCGGCAGAGCTGGAAGCACAGAAACACCACATTGCCAGCATCTACACGAACCAAAGCCCCACGGCCCTTTTTCCGACCAACGGAGACAGCGTTGCCAAGCAGTTTATGCTCCGTTGGATTTTCTGAGCTAGACACCCTTTATAATGGAAGGAAAGAATACCATGTTTAACAATAACAAACAGAACGCCGCTCCCGAATTCGTCAAGTCTTATCTGTCCATTGAGGACGCAACCGTGCAGGCGTGTCACCTCATTTCCGACTGGATTTGTGTGTTCACTCTGAACATCCCGGGCGCGACGTTCCTCAATCTGAAAGTCGTTAACGGCAAAAACGGCGAGTTTATCGCAATGCCGCAGAGCAAGGGGCGGGATGGGCAGTATTACGACCTGTATCGCGTGTACTTCTCTGAGCAGGATGCACAGCGCATCATTGCCGCAGTTTCGAAGCACGCAACGGCGCAGGGCGAAAAGACGGATTATAAGACCCGTTACGAGGTGTAAACATGAGCAAGCGCAACATGAAAAATATTGCGCTTGACCTATATGAAAGCGGTGGATGGGTCAATATCCCGTCCATCGCTTCTTTAGGTTGTTGGTGCAATATTCTTATTGGTAAACGGCAAGTTGGTAAAACCTATGGCACATTGAAATATGAGCTGAACGAGGGCAAGCGGTTCCTGTACCTACGCCGCACATCCACAGAGTTTGACGCTATCACCAGCGACCCCGACTTGAACCCGTTCTTGCCGCTGAAAAAAGAAGGGTTTGATGCGGACATTGTGAAGGGCGGCAAGGTCACCTATACAATAGGCCGGTTTGAGTATGAGGACGGCAAACCAAAGCAATGCCTAGAGAAATACGGAATCGGCATGACGCTCCCCAGTATTGCGAATATTCGTGGTTTCAATGGCTCTCAGTTTGAGGACGTGGTTTTTGATGAATTCATACCCGAAAGAATTGTCATTAAACGCAAGGCAGAGGGCGACGCGCTTTTGAATGCCTATGTGACCATCAACGGAAACCGGGAACTCGAAGGGAAACCCCCGTTGCGTCTTTGGTTGCTTGCAAACGCATTCGACATTGCAAGCCCCATTTTGGTTGAGCTTGGCGTGGTGGATGAAATCGCCAAGCTATGCAGGACGGGCAGAGAATGGACGGTAACAGAAAGCGGCGTGTTCATTGGTATGCCCAAATCTAGCGCGGTAAGTGCCAAGCGTGCGCAAACCGCTTTCATGCGTCACATGATGAAAAACAAGGATTCAAAGTTTTATAAAATGGCAATGGAAAACGAATTTGCCTACAACAATCTGGAAGCGGTACGGCCCATGAACCTTAAAGGCATGAAACCCCTGTACTCTGTGGCGGGGTTATATGCGTATGTGTACGACGGGAATCATGTGTATCTGTGCACTTCCCGGCATGAAAGCCGGGAAGTGTATCCGGACACGAAAGCAGGGAAAACCGCTTTCCGTCTGCATCACCCGTTCTTTGAGGCTATGTTAAATCTCAATCAGATTTGGTGCTCCGACGTGCCCACGTTGCTCAAAATCAAAGAATTTCTTGACATTGATGATTAGAGATAGTATGATAAAGGTGCAGGGGCCCCCAAAACTTAGACAGACCGGAAGTCTGTGGGGTAGCATTTCTAAGTTGCGCACCCCTGCTTTTATATAGAAAGGAGTATGCAATGCTTACTTATTCATACAAATGCGCCGCAGAAAAGCGGCTCTCCCCGCACTTTCGTGTTCGGGAATTCCATTCCAAGAACGACCCCAGCGACATTGTAAAGGTTGACGAGCGGCTTTTGACTTTGCTTGAAAACATCCGGAATTTTACCGGTAAACCGGTGCACATTAACAGTGGATACCGAAGCAAGGAATATAACGCCACTCTCAAAAACGCCTCTCCCCGGTCTCAGCATTGTAACGGCATGGCGGCTGATATTTGGATTGAGGGCGTAACACCGTCCAGAATCGCAGAGATCGCAGAGGACTATTTGGGCGCTTCTGGCGGTATCGGCGTATATCACACGTTCACCCATGTGGACGTTAGAACCAACAAATCAAGATGGAAAGGAGCCTATTGATTATGGCACTCAGCATTAACGACGTTATCGCATTGGCAAACGCAGGTTTTTCCAAAACCGATATTGCCGCCTTTATGAATCTGGGCAATCCCCAGACCACTCCCCCCAGCCCTGTGCAGGTTCCCGGCGCAACTGCTCCCACGGTTCCGACCGCTCCGGCGACGGTTCCCACTCCTGCACCTGCCCAGCAGGCCCCGGCCACTCCCGACCTTGGCCAGCTGGTGGCAAGCCTTGCCGACCTTAGCAAAAAGGTTGACGCGCTCAATGTTCCGACCGCTGGCACCGTGGGCGCTCTTCCCACTGTCACCAGTGTGGAAGATATCATTCTTGGGGCGGTCAAGCCTGCCCCTGCACCCGAAAGTCCCAATTTCAATAGTATGGAAGGAGTTGTTAAGTAATGGCAAACCCGAATTTCCCCCCAAAGGCAGGCGCAACGGTTTTCCGTCCGCAGGACATTTATACCATTGCCAATAAACTGGTTCAGCAGGTGACGGGCCAGACGGCAATTTCTGCCGTTGATACCTCTTCTTTTATCAACGTCGGGCAGATGTGTCTCAACACCAGCAAAGAGGGCACGTTGCAGGCCCTTTATAACATGGTATCCCGCACCATCATTAGCACTCGCGCATACAGTGGCCGCTTTACCAGCATTGAAACCACGTCGCAGGAGTGGGGTCTGTTCATCCGCAAAATCGCTTTCTTTTCTGGCAAGTTTGACGAAACCAAGTTCATCAACACTGTGCAGAACCCCAGCACCTTGCGCGACGGGCAGAGCGTGGACATGTATAAGATTTCCAAGCGCTACCCGCTGGAAATGTGGTATACTGGGCAGGCCACGCTTAGCCAGACCTATACGACGTTCCGTTCTCAGCTGACGACTGCTTTCACCAGCGAAAGTGAACTGTCGGCATTTCTGGCCGGTATCACCACGGAAGTTGCAAACGACGTGGCCCGCTGGAAAACTGCCGAGAATCGCGCCGTCGTGATGAACTTTATCGGCAGTCTGTACAACACCGGCAAACCCGGCCAGAAGGTCAACCTTACTGCCGAATTCAACAAGGCACGCGGCACCGCGTACACCACCGCCGACCTGCGGACCACCCATTTGCAGGAGTTTCTGTCGTTCTTTGTCTCCCTGCTGGAAACCCAGACGGCCCTGCTTGAGGAAAGCACCGACCTTTATCATCTGGTTCCCGCCTGCACCGACGACAACGGAGATCCGTTGACCCTGCTCCGGCACACTCCCAAGAGTGAACAGAAACTGCTTTTGTACCAGCCCCTCATCAATGATGCCAAGTCGTGGGTGTTCCCTGCTATCTTTGGCCCCGGTTACCTTTCCTTTGGCAACTATGAGGGTGTCAACTTCTGGCAGAACATCCACGACAAGAGCCGCGTGAAGGTCATTCCCGCTCAGTTCAACGTGAACACCGCCAAGCAGGAGACCGGTAAAGAAGTTGACCTGCCCATGGTGGTGGGCCTGCTGTATGACCGCAGAGCGCTGGCGACTGTCTACATGATGGACAATGTTTATACTACTCCTTTCAACACGAAAGGCGAGTATTACAATACGGAACATCATTGGAAGATGAACTATCTCAGTGACCCCACTGAGAATGCAATTCTCTTCTATATGAGCGACGACGAACAGCCGTAACCAGCCGCGAAGGCCCGACCGTAAAAGGCCGGGCCTTTATTGTTAGAAAGTAGGTGAAACAATGGCACGAGGCGATTTTAACGGCGCAGTTCCCGCGCCCAGTGTAGAACATGGGTATCACTTCCACTTTGGAAACATTGAGAAGCGCGTGAATTCAACCAAAGCATTTGATTATACCCAGCTCCCCGACGAGGAGCGTTGCGATTTCAAGCAAACCACCAGCATGGAACGGCCCGTGATTTACGTCACGTTGAACAGTATCAACATTTCCCCCCAGTGGAATTATTGCCAGTGCGAAGAGACAGCAAGTTTCTATTGGATACGCGATATTTCAATTGGTATCCGAGGCAGGGGAACCTCGAATATCTGGCAGTTCACGCTGGAGCTTGACCCGCTGGCAACATACCGGGATGAAATCTTGAAAACCGATGCATTCATTGAATATGGATTCAATCAAGATTCCAGCGGCGCAACGTTCCGTTTACAGGATACCCGGCAGGCCGTTGGAATGGCTCCCAAGATTTCCACAGCGTCGGCAGATATCACGGACGGAAATATTGATGCCTCTGGTGGCACATTTGTTCTGTCCTGTGTTGGCAAGTCTGGCCTGCACGCCTATGCAATGAGCGCCGCCACGTTGGGAAGTTTGTTGACCACAGTTTCCGTGACGTGGGAAGCCTTTACCAAGCCTATGGTTACATGGGAACTGGCATTGCCCGAGTTTATGAACAAACTTTTGTTCGGCGGCAACGCATTGGAGTGCGTCCGCTCCTGCATCTGGATACCCATAAACCTTTCCAGATACGGCGCAGGACGGCAGACGGAAATCACCTTGGGGCAGTTCAACACCACCGTTTTTGCACAACAGGTCACTCCGTCCAGCTCCCGTAGCGTTCACACGACTATTGCTATCCCGTGGCCTGCTGACGACTGGAAGCGCATGAACTGTCAATTACAGCTTTATATTCCTTTCGTGGGCACGCTGGCGGTTCCCGTTGACCAATGCAACACGGCGGCAAATATTGATATTGACTGGTCTGTGTGTTTCGTGGACGGCAGTGTAACAACACTAGTCCGGGCAGGAGATTACACGGTATACGCTGGAAGCACCAGCATAGCCAGCCCCTACGGAATCGGCATCAGTAACATTGACCCGGTGCGTGCGCTGACCGGTGCAATCAGCACCGTCTCCGGTGCAATGAATTTCGGCGGGGGTCTGCTGTCCACCGTGGCGGGGTTTGCTGGCGGCACGATGCAGGCCGCGCAAGGTATCGCCCAAGTTGCGCAGGGTGTACAGCAAGCAGTTTCCCCCATCAACTGTTCTGCCGGAACTATGGGTGGTGCGTCGCAGGTACAGCTACCTTTGGAAGCAAAGTTGACCCTGCTGTATTATCCCCCGGTGGACGATGCAGGTTTCCAAAAAGTGTACGGTTATCCGGTAATGAAAGTTGCAAAGCCTGTGCAGGGTTATTGCAAGACCCGTGGTTTCTCCTGTGCTCCGCTGAACGCCAAGCCCGATGAAATTTCTTACATCAACGCCGCAATGGATAGCGGCGTGTTTATCGAATGAGGTGATTTATATGTACCAATGTTATAGCGGATACTACGACGGCGGCACGCTGTGCGGGAATTTCGATGCAACGTTTTCCACCGATGCAATGACTTACTGGGAGCGCTCTTTCTTCCAGCGGCTCCGTGGTCTCATTGAGTTTAACGGGCTCCCCGAGAATGGCCCCGGTCAAATCGGGTGGGATTATGATGCCTTTCTTTACCAGCTGTTCCGCACCGGTTATGCGACCGTGTTCAAGTCGAAAACATACGGTTTGGTTGTACAGCCCGCATTTCCGACCGGTTACGGCCTGCAATACCAGCCGCGCGGGATGCAGATTTCGACGACGTTTTTCAATTTTCCGCGCCCACTGGAAATCGGCAAAGAGTGCGCCGTTATCAAGCTCACACCCGATTATCAAGGAACGTGGGACTTGGTGACCAAGTACGCGCGGGAAATGCAGTTGGCAGAAATCGCAATCCGGCAAAGCGCGATCAATGCCCGTTTCGCCTATGCAGCTATCGCCAAGGACGACAAGGGCAAGCGCACCATGGAAGGCATTTTCAGCAAACTGGCGAACGGTGCGCCTGCTGTTGTTATCAATGCCGATTTGAAACAGCAGTTGACCACCAAAGCGGACGGGGATTTCACCCTGCCAATCATGCAGTTTGACCGCGACCTTTCCAAGAACTTCATTCTTCCCGATTTGATGGAGTATCGTCGGAACATCCTGTGCGACTTTTACCGGGAGTTGGGCGTGTCTGTCCAGCCCAACAAAAAGGAAAGAATGGTTGTGACGGAATCAAAAGCGGCAGACGCGGAGACCTTCAACCGGCGCGAGGTCTGGCGCATCACGTTGGAAAAATCACTTGCAATCGTGAATGAAATGTACGATACAAACATTACATTTAGAATGGTTGAGCCCGATTTTGACGCAGGCGAGGCCGACGAGACCAACGAAGGGGAAGAGGTGAATAACAATGTTGGTGAATGAGTTAGTATCCTCTTGCAATCTGGAAGCGCTGTTGATGGCTGACCCAAACCTTTTTGCAAATATGATTGTCCCCGAGGGCATGGAGAAAGCGGGAGTTATTCAAGCTATCCGCAGGGCCCACGGTCTGGCTCCGCTGTATCACCCCGACCCTATTTGGATGAAATCGGAATTGTACTGGTGGAGCCGCGAAAATCTCCCCATTTGGAAAAAACTTTTTGCTACGACCCAGCTGGAATATAATCCCATCTGGAACACCGACGTGCACGAGCTGACCAAGGACACCACCGAACGGGCCAAGGATACCGCCGAGAACACGGCCACCCACTCCCATGGTGGAGCCGACGAGCAGAGCCAGCACGCAGATGACCGCCACCAGATGGAGACCACCGGCAACCTTTACCATGAGGACACGAAAGCGGACGGTTTCACCACGGACAATGCCGCAGGGCATGAGAAAACGGTGGGCAGTACTGCCGGAAAAGAGCATGGTTTTGCTCATACCCAGACCAGCGCGGACGAGACCCGGGACACCAAGGGCACCCTTGACCGGGATACCACCGGCACCCGTCTTGCATCCCATGATGAAACCATGACCGATAAAGTCAAGACCACCAAGGACAGCCAGACGGACGTTGAGGGAAAGGTGTCTGCCGAGAACGAGGCAACTTATCAGCCGTTCGACGCATCCACCACTATCTATAAGGAAACCGGCACCGCAGACGATACCCGCAAAACCAATTGGACGGAGACCGAGAACACCACCGGCACCCAAGACGACGTAACCACCGAGAACATGACCGACCACCAAGAAAGCACGTCGGACACCGAGACCAAGCAGGACACCGAGGGCCTCACCACCGGCCAGCGGGACAGCATCGACCGGGCCCACGGCACCCATGGAGACACGGGCCGCACCGATGGACACGGGCACACCGAGCGGCAGGCGGGAGACCGTGGAACCGCGCAAGATTCCAAGACCGGCAAGCATGAGGAACACGGCCTTGCGGCTGTCACCGGCAAGGAATCGGAGACCGTGACCACCGTCCACGAGTGGAAACGAGGCGGTAATATCGGTGTTACCACGACGCAGGAGATGATAGAGGCCGAGCGGCAGACGGTGCTTTTCAATATGTATCGTGTTATCGCAGACAGTTTTCACCGCACGTTCTGCCTTGACATTTATTGAAAGGAATGATAATATGATATCGGAAATCATTGTGGCTCTTATCGGCGGGCTTGTGACGCTTTCGGGTGTTCTTATCGCAAACAGCAAGGCGCAGGCCGTCACCGATACCAGACTAGATGAATTGACCCGGGAAGTGCGGGAGCATAACAACTTTGCACGCCGCATCCCCGTGTTGGAAGAGCAGATGAAAGTGGTGAACCACCGTATTGACAACTTAGAAAGGATAGGTGATTGATATGAAAATCCAGCCCGCAACGATTGCAAGAACCGCCGTTCTCGCGCTGGCTCTGGCAAATCAGATTCTCAGCGTGGCCGGACTGAGCCCTCTGCCCATCGACAGCGCCACCCTTGAGCCTTGGGTGACCACCGGTCTGACGACTGCCGCCGCTCTTTGGGCATGGTGGAAAAACAACAGCTTTACCCCGGAAGCAATCCGGGCCGACGAGCTGATGAAAGAAATGAAGGGGTGAATTTATGGATTATCCGTTTTGCCCGTCCCCGCCTTATGTTCCCGGTGACCCGGGGATGTATGACCTTCGTTGGATGGTCTCCCAGATTCAGAGCTTGACAGCTCTGGTGCAGGGCATTGCCAAAGGGCAGGAATCGCAGGGCGGCAACATCACCGCGCTCAATTCCGCAATGGCTGACCTTGCCGCCGCTCAGAAGTGTATCAACGACCGTCTGAACGACGGTGACTTTGAGAACGGCAAGTTTCTGGAATGGGCAGACAAAAATCTGCCTGCTATGGTCTGTGAAATGGTTTGCTTTGTGTGGTTCGGTCTGACCCCGGACGGGCATTTCTGTGCTTATGTCCCTGCAAATTGGGGCTGGCTGACCTTCAACACCGGCACCGATATCACCGAGCCCGAGTATGGTCATCTTATCATCACCTATTAAGAAAGGAGTTTCTATATGAGTTGCAAGAATGATTGTGGTTTCCCCATCAAACCCGCACCCCTTGCGCCTGCTGACCCCGGCCCCTGTGGGCCGGGCCCTTGCGGCCCCCATCACCCGCCAATGCCGCCCCGGCCCCCTGTTCCCTGTGGGCCGTGTCCCCCGTCTCAGTATATCGGCTCCCGGTATGTGCCGATTTTCGCAGACCCCATTGAGTGGGACAATCACCGCTCCTACGAATCCCTCACCATTGTGACCCACGACGGCGAAAGCTACACCAGCAAGTGCAACGTGGGCCCCGGCGTGGATATCACCAATACGAGATACTGGGCCAAGACCGGCGCATATAATGCGCAGGTGGAGCAGTATAAGAACGAGGTGAAAGACCTGTCGTCTCAGGTCTCCGGTTTCGCGTCTGACAACGCGGAATTCCGGGAGAAAATCGACCAGTTCACCAAGGACAACGCGGAGATGAAAAACACTGTGGCCGAGGATAAGGCCCGTGTTGACGCTCTGGCCAAGCGCGTGGCGACTGCCGAGACCGAGATTGACGGTTTGCAGGCCACCACCGCCCAGCACACCACCGAGATTGCCGACCTGCACGCCAAGGACGAGGACCTGCAGAGGCAGATTACCAGCAATGACGGCGACATTTCCGCAATTCAGGCCAAGAACACCGAGCAGGATTCCCGGCTGAACGGCATTGATACCAAGCTCAAGAGCCACGATGCCAGCCTCGCCCAGAACACCGCCGACATTGCCAAGAATACCAAGAACATTCAGGACAATGCCGCGAACATTGCCAAGAACGCTCACGAGCTGGCCGACCATGCCGCAAAGCTGGCAGACCATGAGGGCCGTCTTACCGCCCAGCATGAGGAAATCACGGCAAATCATCAGTCTATCGAACGCCTTACCAGCGTGACGGACGGTCTCCGGTCTGACCTTACCGAGGATGAGGCTAAGATTGAATCCAACCGGGATGCAATCGCGCACATTCAGGAGAAGGACGTTCAGCAAGATGGGCGGCTGGACAAACTGGAAGAGTGTTGCGAACAGGCCAAGGATCACCTTGCCCAGCTGGACACCAAGACCGACAACACCAATGCCGCGCTGACCGCTGAAATCGACCGCGCCAAGGCCGCAGAGCTGGCGAACGGCCAGCTCATTGCCAAGAACGCCGCAGAGCTAGCGACCCACGCCACCGAGCTGGCAGACCATGAGGGCCGTATTACCGCGCTTGAGGGTGACAACACCACCAACAAACAGGAGATTGCCGATATCAAGGCCAAGAACACCCAGCAGGATACGGCGATTTCTGGCAATACCGATTCCATTGCCCATCTGGAAACTGACAAGGCCGATAAAAGCGCTCTGGGTGACTACGTTACCAAGACCGAGTTTAATGCCGACCAGAAACGTCAGGACGACATTGCAGGCGACTGGGCAACCGCGCACCCCGGGCAAACTATCGCGGAGTGCGTCACCTCTCAGAAAAACGAGCTGGCCGAGCACGCCGAGAGCATTGCCCATCTGGAAACTGACAAGGCCGATAAAAGCGAAATTCCCGATGTAACGGGATACGTCCCCACGAGCACCTATAATGCCGGACAGGCCACGCAGGATGCCCGCATTGATACTCTGGAGAATAACAGCGTGTCTCTTCCCGCTTCTGTTCGCTATACTAACGTTGATTTTGCTAGCGTGTGGGCGGAAAATGACGAGCGCTCCGGTAACTACGCAACCGTTACTCTTCCGTTCCCCTTTAAAACTTTCCCCGAACACCCCGTCCCTGCAACAGTTTCGAACGCTGAAATTGGATATGCTGAAGTGCTTTATCTGGATGGAAGCCCCACGTCCCTGATTACACATAGTGACGTGAAGCTTTCTGCCGTATTTGACGGTGCAGGCGTTATCCTGTCCGCATCTGTTCCAGATTCGAGCCTTCCCAGCGACATCCATACAAAGGCACGCATTCTCCACTTTGTAGTACGAGTTACAATTTCTTAACAAAAATAAGAGCCCCGCTCATAAGAGCGGGGCTCTTATTTTGTTCCATGTGGAATATTTATCCCAAGCGTTCCTCAACAAAATCATTGATGCCGCCCACTTCATACCGGCGCGGGGTCATTACTATCCAACTAGCCGAGTGGGTGACGCGCTGGAAGTCGTGGCGCTCTTTTATGGGGCTGCAGTGGTAAGAAAGCATCTGACCACCTGCATCATCAATGATAAGGAAGTCATTCAGATTTTCAATATCATCTTTAAGAGCCGCCTGCCCTTCTTTCTTGCCTACTCCTGCAATGGTGCTTTCTAGCACACCTTCGCACGTCCGGGCCGCGTAACACTTGGCGTGTAAGAATCTGAATTCGGTGTAACCATAATCGGCTTGCGGGTGTTCGTCCTCTGCTATCCCGATATAGACTTTCTTACCGTTGGGTTTCGTGACCACCACGCCGCGCTTTTCACACTGGGCGGCAACTTCCCTGTTATACTCTTCAACCTCTGGAACCTTGGCCCCTTCAAACTTGCATGAATCTGTATCCCAGTAAATCACCTTCTCCCAGCCTACGATTTTCAACAATTGCCATAGCTTGAGCCGCGTCATGCTGGCTGTCCACAGGCCCCAAAGAAACGGAAACTTGCCTTTCTGGCTCTTCTGTATCTCCGCAGGGGTTTTCTTTTCCAAGTTGACTTCCCAGCTCATACGCTCAAAATCAATGCTGTCTCCGATTTCTGCCGTATATTCGTCCCTTATCGTCTTTTGGGCGCAGGCTCCGAAAATGGTGTTGACGCAGATTTTGGAAAAATCATAATCGGGGGAGCCTTTCATAGTTTCTTTGATTTTGAACTTATCAAAGATTGCCATACGGAAAGAATCGGGAAGATACCCAAGCCGGAAACAGAAACCCCGGTGCATGACTACACGTTCAAAGGTGTATGCTTCTTTGATTCTCTGCCAGTCGTTGGAATCACAATACAACAAAGTTTCATCTGCTTGGAGCACACGGCCATTGTCTTTGTTTCCGTCGTCGCATTTGAGGCCCGCGCACTTGCTGACAGATATCACGGGGTCTGGGCATTCGGGCCGGATTTGCACGCCCTTTATTGCTATCTCTGCTATCCATCCCATACCGCAGGATATGATATTGTCCATCACTGCTTGAGGCTGGCCTTGTGGTAGCATCATGGGTTTCCCCACTGGAAACTTCCATAAGAGCTGTTGTGACGGGTGGGCGCTCTTGAAATCGTAGGAATTGCAATTGCGGTAAGTGTGACCTGCACGCCAGCGGGTGCCGTGTGTATCACCGCCTGCCATTGCTTTATATGCGATTTCCATTTGTTCCCGGTTGAGCTCAAGCGCTTGCATCTTTTGGAGCGTCCGGCTGTCGCCTATCAAATGTTTGTTGACCTCTTTGATAACAAGGGCCGTGTTTGTCATTGGCAATGTAGCCGCGTTGTAATTGCGTTCTGCTTTCAATCGTTCGATTGCTTCCCAAAGGCCCAACACATCATTGACGCAGTAAGAAAATTCGGCATCATCAAGGGGAGTATCTGCTGTTCTGTAAACGGAATAATCCAAGTCACCTTTTAACTTTTCGTGCTTGCATCCTTCTGTTGCTCTAGCAAGGCTCTTTTGGAACAGCTTTAAACTGTCCCGGAATTCAATACCGTTGTCGAACTGCAAATACAGGGGTTTCCGGCTCTTGACATAAAGGGCCTTGCAATCTCCCCACCGGTCACATAACATTTGAATGAGGTATGTATACTCATACCCAAGATTATGAACAAAAATAACAAGGCGCTTTCGTTCTGTGATACTCCACTTATCGACCAGCGTTTCTATGATATCGGCCCACTCTTCAAAGTATCGCGGCACAACGACCGCGCCACCAATGCACGTTTGAAAGGTATACGCAAAGCCGTCTGTATCGGTGTTGGTGGTCTCTATATCAAATGTACAGGTTACATCTAAATAACGGGGTTTCGGTCTGGCGTTCTTCTTGGTTCGCTCCTGTACGGTTTTGGGAGTACCCAGCATAGCCAAAAACTCGTCTTTGCTCTCCGCTATCTGTTCACCCCTGCATTCTCGCATGATTTAACCCCCAAAATACTGTGCTAGAATTTGTGCCGCCTGCTCTTCTCTCGTGATATTGAATTCACGGGAAAGGGCCGTTGTTTGGCTCTCTCCCGTCTGCTTTGCGCGGTCTATCGCGTCCTTGGCCCGTTGCAAGAAGGGCCTGCCGTTGTCTGTCTGCAACAACGTGTAAACCACATCAGAACCCAACGCCGCCTCAAGCTCTTTTGTCATGTACTTGTCAAACAGCTCTGAAAGCTCTTCTAGTGAACCGGTAAAACCTCTATCAACAAGAGATTCATAGACGTTTCGTTTCCAGTCTTTGATACCTTGCATTGTGGAAGTCTTGGCGCTCAGAAAATCACGCAGGCGCAGATACTCCGCGACAAGCTCCGTCCTTGTCATGCTCTTCACTGCTCCGCTGAACCTTGTGCGGCCTTGCGTTTCCAGCATCCCCATAGCCCTCTTGTAAATGCCCTTGGTTTCTCCAGCCTCTTCCAGACGTTTCAAGCGTCGGTTTGCCGCACCGGATGCGCGCCGCACTATCTGGTTCAGCTCTTCCCGGGTGTAGCTTGTGGCGTTCGGGCCCTTGGGTGCGTATGCTTCCCACGGTTTGGGCTGGAACGGTCTGCCCTTGCCTCCCTGCTTGCGCTTCTTGGGCGGCTTGCTGGCCTTGCTGGATTTCCTCTGCTTGGCCTGCTTCTTATTGCTGGCCTTGCGGGTTGACGGCTTTTGTTCGCTCTTGGCCGTCGCACCGGCTGGCAGTTTATCGGGCTTTACAAGCCCCAGTTGATTCTTTATCTTTTTCATGCGTCGTCCCTCACAAACTCACGGTTGACCTTATCATAATGATACCCGCGCGGCCACCGGAAATATTGGATTCTGATTGACCCGTTCTTTTCGGTCATGTACGGGTTGTTCCCGTTAGTGCGCAAGTACTTGTATAACTGCCGCACAGATTCATTGCTGAGCCTCTGCATGGACTTGCCCAACATCTTATAGGCCATCAGGGCCCCATTGGGGCCCGCGACCGGCATAACGTTGCGCGGATGTGCTGACTTGGGGTCAATCCATTCATATTCTACCAGATGCACGATTCTCATATTAAAACCATCCTTTCCACTCACAAACGAAAATTACAACACCGATGATAAAGAACAGCGACGCGAACGGCGCGACGCAAGAGAAATGATATGCTGTCATTGTTATAACTCCCCCTCGTGATAGTATGCAATAATCTCATCGTCTCCTGCCTTGCGGCCTCTCCGAGTGCAGGTATCTGTTGCACGTCGGAAGATTCCTGCGCAATCGCCAACCTGCTTGAAGTAGTAAACGAACTGGCTTGTTTTGTATTCCTTATCGGGATTATTGAGCAGGAAATTTTCCACCTGCTCAAAATTGGCTGTCTTGCGGATGTAGAGAATCATACTCTGTCACGCCCCTCTATTGTAATTTCCAATGCCGTCAAATGTTCAACTGCCTCTTCCATCACACGGTCAAGCAATTCTTTGTTGGTCATATTGTAGTACATCATGGTCTGCTATCCTTTCTCTATCGGGTTTGTTTCGATGGGTTTTCCTACTCTCATTATCTCATAAAATTATTAACGAGATATAAACAACAAATGACA
>OIXR01001640.1_pt1 | contig 14434 bp, 10 predicted proteins | sample 1587831 | NCBI WGS metagenome assembly OIXR01 (sample SAMN03283263) | human gut metagenome | biome: human-associated habitat; material: feces | host: Homo sapiens | place: USA | collected 2013
CAACAAGATCTAAGGAGGTGCAGCAGTAATGAACAATGAGAAAACAGTGAATTCAACAATTAAAGATTCTACAGTGAAAGCTACACCGAAAAAGAAAAAAATGAAAGAGACAAGTGAAATTCCATTAAAACATGGAAAACTGTTGACTACAATAATGACAATTGTAACTTTAGTTTATGTTTGCCCTATATTTATTGTGTTAATGAACTCTTTCAAAGCTAACACCTTTGTAAAAACAGACACATTTGCATGGCCTACTGGTGAGGCGTTAGTAGGTTGGGCAAACTATATCAAAGGTTTTACATTTGGAAATTATCCGTTTTTTAAATCGGTATTATATAGTTTTGTAATTACAGTTTTATCAACAGCGTTGATTTTGATTTGTACATCAATGGCAGCATGGTACATAGCAAGAGTTGACAGCATGGTTTGTAAGATAGTATATTACTTGTTTGTATTTTCAATGGTAGTACCATTCCAGATGGTAATGTTCACATTGTCAAATACAGCAGATTCATTGGAACTTAATACACCTTGGACTATTCCGGTTATATATTTAGGATTTGGTGCAGGTATGGCAGTATTTATGTTCACAGGATTTATTAAAGGTTTACCACTTGAGATTGAAGAAGCAGCAGCAATTGATGGATGTGGACCAATCAGAACATTCTTTATTGTTATTATTCCAATGTTAAAACCAACATTAATATCTGTAGGTATTCTTGAAATTATGTGGATATGGAACGATTACTTACTTCCATATTTGGTTCTTGATCTTGATAAGTACAGAACTATTCCAATTCATATTCAGTACTTACAGGGAAGCTACGGTTCAGTAGATTTAGGTGCAATAATGGCACTTATCATTTTAAGTATTATACCTGTAATATTCTTCTACTTAACATGTCAGAAGCATATTATTAAGGGTGTAGCTGCAGGAGCAGTAAAAGGTTAAGTAACATATGAGGAGAAGCTATGAGGGCTAGTGGAATTTTATTACCAATTTCAAGTTTGCCGGGAAAATATGGCATTGGAAGTTTTTCAAAGGAAGCATATAAGTTTGTGGATTTTTTGAAAAATTCCAATCAAAAATATTGGCAGATACTACCTATAGGACCAACAAGTTATGGAGATTCACCATATCAGTCATTTTCTACATACGCAGGAAATCCTTACTTTATCAGTTTAGAAGATCTAATAGATCAGGGATTGTTAACAGAAGAGGAATGTAAAAAGGTAAAGTTTGGCAACAGGGCTGACACAGTTGACTATGAAAAATTGTATAACGGCAGATTTAAACTTTTAAAGAAAGCGTACAAGAAAAGTAACATTGGTGAAAAAGAGGAGTTCAAAAAGTTTAAAGATGAAAACTGCTATTGGTTAAATGATTATGCAATGTTCATGGCCATAAAGGAAAGATTTGAAGGCAGAAGCTTTGATAATTGGGCTGAAGATATAAAGCTTAGATGGGAATATTCTATGGAATATTACAAAAAAGAGCTAAGTGAAGAAATTGAATTTTATGAATTTGTCCAATATGAATTTTATAGGCAGTGGTATAAATTAAAAAAATATGCCAACGACAATGGTATAAAAATTATTGGAGATATTCCAATATATGTGGCTTATGATAGTGCAGATGTTTGGTCACATCCTGAGTTATTCCAAATGGATAATGATGGAAAGCCTACAGCTGTTGCAGGTTGTCCACCGGATGGATTTTCTGCAACAGGACAGCTTTGGGGAAATCCCTTATACAAGTGGGAATATCATAAGCAGACTAATTATGATTGGTGGATAAAGCGAATAGAAAGAAGTGTTCAGTTATATGATGTTGTACGAATAGATCATTTTAGAGGGTTTGATGAATATTATTCAATACCTGCAGGTGATAAGGATGCAACGAACGGACATTGGGAGAAAGGACCTGGAATAGATTTATTTAATGCTATAAAATATTGCTTAGGTAATGTTAATATTATAGCTGAGGATTTGGGATATATAACTGATTCAGTAAGACAGCTGGTTAATGATTCGGGATTTCCGAATATGAAGGTTTTGGAATTTGCTTTTGACAGCAGAGATTCATCCGGACCGAAAGATTATTTACCATACAATTATGACAAAAACTGTGTAGTGTATACAGGAACTCATGATAACGAAACGTTAAAGGGATGGTTAGACAGTATTGAACCGGAAGAAATAGAGATGATTCAAAAATACATAGGAAGAAAAGTAGAAGACAAGTCAGAATTAGTTGATGAAGTTATTCGCATGGCTCAGGCATCTACTGCCAATACATGTATTATTCCTATGCAGGATTATTTACATCTTGATAACAAGGCAAGAATGAATACACCATCAACGTTGGGAGGTAACTGGTGCTGGCGTGCAAAATCCACACAAATTACAAAGAAATTATCCAATACAATAAAAGAATTAACAGTTATTTATGGTAGAGGATAAAATAATAAAAAGCTGCGAAAATTAATTTTCGCAGCTTTTTGCATAAATAACATGTATATGATAGAATACCAGATTGTGGAATTAAAAAATATATAATTATATATAACGAAAGGGGAAAGGCGTGGCAAATTTAACTATTAAAGACATAGCGAAAATATGCGGAGTTGGAATTAGCACTGTCTCTCGAGCAATTAATGATGATCCAGGAATTAATCAGAATACCAGAAAAAGAATTCTTAAGGTTATAAAAGAATATAATTATGTTCCTAACAATAGTGCCAGAAATTTGAAAATGACAGAATCTAATACGATAGCACTGTTAATAAAAGGTATTGATAACCAGTTCTTTCAGGGAATGTTAAAAATATTTGAGGAAGAACTTAAAAAACATGAATATACATTTTTACTTCATGCAGTAGGTGAGGACCAGGATGATGTAAGTGTAGCAGTACAGCTTGCAAAGGAGAAACGATTAAAGGGCTTAATTTTTCTTGGTGGACAGATGGATTATCTTGACACAAGGCTTGAAGAAATAGGAGTACCATATGTACTGTGTACTGTAGCTGTTAATATGACAGCACCAAAAAGAAAGTGTTCATCAGTTTCGATTGATGATAAAAAGGAAAGCTACAGAGCAGTAGATTATCTTTGCAAAAAAGGTCATAAGAAGATAGCTATGATTTCAGGTAAAAGTAGTGATCAGGCAGTAGGTGGTCTTCGATTAAAGGGGTACAGGGAAGCTTTGGCAGATAATGGCATTAAAGTGAATGAAAACCTTGTAAGATATATGAAAGATGATATTCCTGAATATTCAGTGGCAAACGGTTATGAAGTAACAAAAGAATTATTGCAGTCAAAAGAAGAGTTTACTGCACTTTATGCTATTTCTGATTTGACAGCTTTTGGTGCATATAAGGCTATCTCGGAGGCAGGTAAGAAAATCCCCGATGATTATTCGGTATTAGGATTTGATGGAATTGAAATGTCAAAGTATTTTCAACCATCACTTTCCACAATGAAACAGCCATGTGAACAGATGGTAAAATCATCAATAGAGCTTTTAATGGATCAAATAAACGGAAAAGAGGAAAAGAAGCAGTTGATTTTCCAAGCTGAACTTTTAGAAAGAGATTCTGTAAAAGAAATATAAAAATGATTAAAGATTGTATTTGCGTCTTGTATAAAATGATTAATAATTGTACTTGTGTCTTGTTATCAGAAGAAAATAATAGACTTGGAGATATTAAATTAAGTATAAGAGCAGTTTAGAGAGGGAAAAACAGTGTTTGGAATAGACAGTAAATTTTATGAAGTGGTATCAAAAATAGCGGATTTGGTAGTTGTAAATTTGTTATTTGTTTTATGCTCATTGCCTATAATTACTATAGGTGCTTCAACTACAGCACTTTACGGGGTGACCAAGAAGATGGCAGAAAACAGAGAAGGATATATTTTCAGAAACTATTTCAGACTGTTTAAAGAGAATTTTAAACAGTCAACAATTATGTGGATTATATTATTATTGTTGGCATTAATACCAACAATTGATTTGTACATAATTAATAGTTTTGAAAAAACAATAGTAACAACAGCGCTAAAAGGTTTAATGCTTGCAGCAGCGCTTGCTATTTTGTTTGTGTTTTTATATGCAATGGCACTTCAAAGTACATTTGAAAATACCATCAAAAACACACTGAAAAACGCTTTCCTTATGGGAATAGGATATTTCCCATGGACACTGTTAATAGTATTTATAACATTGTTGCCTATTATATTGCTTGTGCTATTAGGTAGATCCGCAGGAAGCGTTGTTTATGTAATGCTGTTTGTGGGATTCGCAGTGCTTGCCTATTTAAATTCATATATATTCAATCACATCTTTAAGAGATATATGTGATTTGATTATATTTCTAAGAAGCATATTTAAGCATGTTTTAAAATGTATATGTAAAACAGAATATTTATAACCCAAGTATAGAAGGTTAGCTGGATACTAGGAGAGATGCCAAGGAGTGGTGTCTCTCTTTTTTGTGGAATCGAATTTTTTGAGGGGTTGCCAATCTATTTGAGTGTGAATTACGTGTCATATAATGAAAGTCTAATGTGACACGTAATTCTAAGAAAAATTCATTAAATTTAAAGTTCAATTACGTGTCATACAATAAAAGTTCAATCTGACAAATAATTTGAAGAAGAATTGTTTATTTCCAGCGCAAAATTACGTGTCGTAGAACAAAAATGCTGTCCCACACGTAATGAACAAGATCAATTACGGAAGCCACAGAAATTTCGCTCTCAGATTCCGTAATTGGCGACGGCAGAACAAGAATAATTCAAAAAAACATCTTGCATTTTCATAGAAATTAGTTTAATATAATTATAGTTAGCTGTAGCTAACTAACTTCAACGAATAAATCATTTGGACTCTTTAGAAATATCTAAATACCGAAAGATTAGCTACCTTTCGGTATAGAAGTCCAAAAGCAGAGAGGAGCATACTATAATGAATTATTTGGAAATTGAAAAGGTTATTGGAAGAGAAATTTTAGATTCAAGAGGAAATCCAACAGTAGAAGCTGAAGTATATTTGGCAGATGGAACTATTGGAAGAGGAACTGCACCTAGTGGAGCATCTACAGGTGAGTTTGAGGCTTTAGAGCTTAGAGATGGTGATAAAAACAGATATTTAGGTAAGGGCGTTCAGAAAGCTGTAGAAAATATTAATACAATTATAAATGATACTCTTATTGGAATGGATGCATCAGATATTTATGCAGTAGATAAGGCTATGATTGATGCAGATGGAACTAAGGGAAAAACAAAACTTGGAGCAAATGCTATTCTTGCAGTATCAATTGCATCAGCAAGAGCAGCAGCAATCTCGTTAGATATTCCACTTTATAGATTTTTAGGTGGTATTTCAGGAAATAGATTGCCAGTACCAATGATGAACATTGTTAATGGTGGTTGCCATGCTTTATCATCAGGATTAGACGTACAGGAATTTATGATTATGCCTGTAGGAGCACCTTCATTTAAAGAATGCTTAAGATGGTGTGCAGAAGTATTCCACGCTTTGGCAGGAATTTTAAAAGAAAGAGGATTAGCTACATCAGTTGGTGATGAAGGTGGTTTTGCACCTGCACTTAAGTCTGATGAAGAAGCTATTGAAACAATTCTTGAAGCTGTAAAGAAAGCTGGATATGAACCTGGCAAAGACTTTAAGATTGCAATGGATGCAGCATCTTCAGAATGGAAGAGCGAAAAAGGTAAAGGATACTACAAGCTTCCAAAGGCAGGAACAGAGTATACAGCTGAAGAACTTATTGAACATTGGGCAAAATTATGCGAAAAATATCCTATCATTTCTATTGAAGACGGTCTTGATGAAGAAGATTGGGAAGGATGGAAGAAACTTACAGACAGACTTGGTGACAAGGTTAAGCTAGTAGGTGATGACTTATTTGTTACTAATACAGAAAGACTTGCAAAAGGTATTGAAATGGGTGCAGGTAATGCAATCCTTATCAAATTAAACCAGATTGGTTCTGTTTCAGAAACATTAGAAGCAATAAAGATGGCTCACAAGGCAGGCTACACAGCTATTTCATCACATCGCTCAGGTGAAACAGCAGACACAACAATTGCTGACCTTGCAGTAGCACTTAACACTTGCCAGATTAAGACAGGTGCACCAAGCAGAAGTGAACGTGTGGCTAAGTACAACCAGCTTCTTAGAATTGAAGAAGAATTAGGAGATAGTGCAGTTTATCCTGGAATAAAAGCATTTAACATAAAATAATATAATAATATTACAGTGTCAAAAGGTCTTTTCCACCTGTGCTTGCACAAAGGTGGAAAAATGACCTTGGGACACGCCCACAATATGAGCAAAAAAGTGGAGCGTAAGCTTCACGATATGCGAATATTGTGGTAGGATTGTGGGAGTGCGAAGCACGTAACAATCCGGTAATAAATAATTTAAAGAAAAATAAAAACTAAGTAAACATATACGAACAAAAAGGCATCGGAACTGACTTTCAAAGCAGTTACCGGTGCCTTTTTTGTGGAATACAAGATAATTGACACATTCATATAAATGTGTTAAGGTTTGACGTAGATATAAGAACATATAAATATGTATGTTTGCAATAAATAAAAGGGAATGAGGTTCTCCCTCGATTTAATCGAAACCGCTTATAACAAGCTGATGACTTCTGTGCAATACACAGGGGAAGTCAGCTTTTTACGCGTTATGAGTTTTTTGCAAGTTATATATCGTCAGAGAGAAAACGACTACAAACGATAGGCAGATTTTTGAAATTTTGCGAGCATAGTGTACAGCGATAAACTTACTGTTTGAGCCGAAGGCGAGTTTAAGTTTTCGCTGTACGATAGACGGCGGAGCAAAATAAGAAAATCAACGTGTTTGAAGGCATTTTCTCTCTGACGATATGAAAATAGGAGAAAAAAATGAGAAACATCGATAAAATTACGCTTGGCATTAAGTACATATCAATGGCATTGCTTATTGGTATTATTGTCGGAATAGTGGACACAATTTTTGGCAGAGGATTACTTGCCATTTCAGATTTTAGAACAGCTAATTACAAATATTTGATACCTTTTTTACCAATGGCTGGTTTGTTTATTGTTTGGATGTATTCATATTTTAGCAAGGTTAGCCTAAAGGGAATGACTTTGGTTTTTGAGGCAGGACAGAATAAAAGGGATTCAATTCCTATGGCTTTGGTGCCGCTTGTAATGATAGGAACATGGATTACACATTTGTTTGGCGGAAGTGCAGGAAGAGAAGGTGTGGCGGTTCAGATAGGTGCAACATTGTCGCATTATATGGGAAGAAAGTTAAAAACTCCTGATAATAGCAGGATTATGTTAATAACCGGTATGGCAGCAGGTTTTGGTGGATTATTTCAGACACCGTTGGCGGCAACTTTCTTTGCAATGGAAGTAATTGTGGCAGGTTACATGGACTATCAGGCATTGCTCCCGGCAATAACGGCAGCTTTTGTGGCATTCTTTACATCACATTCTTTGGGACTGGAAAAGTTTGCAGTAGAATTAAATGAAACAATTAATATGTCAGATGGAAAAACAGTAATTATAATCATAATTTTAGGGTTAGCATTTGGAATTGTAGGAAGAATTTTTTCTTATTTACTTCAATTACTGAAAAAAATAATGGCTGAAAAAATTGTAAATCCATACTTAAGAATAGGATTGGTTTCAATACCATTGGCAATAATTTTATTATTACTTTGGCAGGGCAGATACAGCGGACTTGGCACAAATTTAATTTTAAATGCATTTAATAATGGAGAAATTTTTCTGGTGGATTGGTTACTTAAATTGTTGCTTACAGTTTTAACTTTATCAATAGGATTTCAGGGAGGAGAGGTTACACCATTATTTTCAATTGGAGCTTCTCTTGGAATAATACTTGGTAGCTTTCTTGGAATTTCTCCGATGTTATGTGCAGCACTTGGTTATGCGGCAGTTTTTGGCAGTGCCACTAATACATTAATGGCACCGATTATGCTTGGAATAGAGGTTTTTGGTGGAAACAATATGCTTGCATTTGTGGTAGTATGCAGTCTTGCTTACGTTGTAAATGGCAATAGATCCATATATGGAGCACAGGAAAATATTGACAAAATTATTAGCAGATAGTTTCATAACAGTGTTATATAACACTGCAATCTTTGACTATGTATATGACAACTTTGAAGAATTATCGTAGATTTTCACAGCCTACTTCTGTATAATAAAAAAGTGTGAAATCAGAAAGAAATTAATTTACATAAAATATTAATACAAGAAAAAATCAACATATATAAAATAGCAAATAGCAAATAGATATTACCGAGGAGGAAACTATGAGAAGAAGCGATAGAGAAATAAAAGATTTTGATGAAATAATTAAAGTAATAAATAAATGTGACGTTTGCCGATTGGCGATTAATGATGGAGATTATCCATACATTGTGCCAATGAATTTTGGGCTTAATATAGAAGATGGTAAGGTGGTTCTTTATTTTCACTGCGCAAGCGAGGGAAAGAAGCTTGAATTACTTAAAAAAAATAACAAGGTAGCTTTCGAAATGGACTGTGGACATGAGTTTATTTTAAATGATGAAAAGATGAGTTGCACTATGGCATACGAAAGTGTAATGGGACGCGGTCAGATTCAGTTTGTTGAAGATGAGGATAAGTTTGCGGCACTTAAGATAATTATGAAGCAGTATCATTCAGAAGATTTTGAATTTGGGACAAAAGTAATTCCGGTAACAACAGTATTTAAAATGGTTGTAGAGGAAATGACAGGAAAAAGAAGAAAGAACAATACCAAAAGAAATAATAAAAAGCAATATTAAAAAGCAATAATAAAAAGCAAGATTAAAAAGTAATATTAAAAACAAGACTAAAAAGTATAACAGTAATGACAAGTTTAGAAAATCAATCCAAAGAAAGAGGAACACAATGAACATTCTATCATTAGAAAACATAACACATTCATATACAGAAAGAAAATTATTTGACGAGGCAAGTTTTTACCTTCACGAAGGGGAGAAGGTAGGAATTATAGGAATTAATGGGACAGGGAAGTCTACTTTGCTTAAGATTATGGCAGGTCTTGAAATCCCGGATGAAGGACAGGTAATTAAGGCAGCCAATATGATGATTCATTATTTGCCACAGAATCCTATTTTTAATGAAGAAGACACGGTGCTTGAAAGTGTTCAGAACATGATTCACCATCATGCCAATGAAGATGAATTGGTTAAGGCTAAAGCGATGATGACAAGACTTGGAATTACTGATTTTGAGCAGAAAACTTCAGAACTTTCAGGTGGACAGAGAAAGAGACTGGCGTTGGTTTCTGTTTTGATTACACCTTGTGATATTTTGATTTTGGACGAGCCTACTAACCATTTGGATAGCGAAATGGCAGAATGGCTTGAAAATCAGTTGCGCGGTTTTAGGGGGGCGCTTGTTATGGTTACTCATGACAGATATTTCCTAGACAGCGTAACTAACAGGATTATCGAGCTTGATAAAGGAAAAATCTATAGTTACAACGAAAAATACTCAGGATTTTTGGAGAGAAAAGCTGAGCGAGAGGCAAGTGCCAAGGCAAGCGAGAGAAAGCGTCAGAGCATTCTTCGAAAAGAAATTGAATGGATGCAGCGTGGGGCAAGAGCAAGGTCTACTAAGCAGAAAGCACACATTCAAAGATATGAAAATCTAAAGAATCAAAAAGGGATTGTTCAGGACGAAAAAATTGAGTTAAGTAGCATTAAGTCAAGAATGGGCAAGACGACTATTGAACTTGAAAATATTTCAAAGGCATATGACTGCAAAGTTTTGATAAATGATTTTTCTTATAATTTTCTAAAGGGCGACCGAGTAGGTTTTGTGGGCAAAAATGGTTGTGGAAAAACTACCTTAATGAAGATTATTGATGGAAGAATTGAGCCTGACAGCGGTAGTGTAAACATTGGACAGACTATCAAAATAGGTTATTATACACAGGAGATTGAAAATAACAAAGAGGCAGGAATTGCTTATATGAATCCTGATGATAAGGTTATTGATTATATAAAAAATACTGCCGAGTTTGTAAGAACAGAGGAAGGGCTTGTGTCAGCCTCGGTTATGCTTGAAAGATTTCTTTTTGAACCGTCACAGCAGTATAATAAGATTGAAAAATTGTCAGGTGGGGAAAAACGTCGCTTAAATCTTTTGCGTGTGCTTATGGAAGCCCCAAATGTGCTTATACTTGATGAGCCAACTAACGATTTGGACATTGAAACAATGACAATTCTTGAAGATTATTTGGATAGTTTTGATGGAATTGTAATTACCGTATCCCACGACAGATATTTTCTAGACAGAGTTGTCAGAAGAATTTTTTCCTTTGAGGAAAATGGGGTAATCGACCAGTACGAAGGTGGTTATACAGATTACATAAATCGAAAGAAGGAAAAGGGACTGCTTGAAGAAAATGCTTTGTTAAAAACAAAAAGTAGCAGTGCAGGAAAGTCAGATTCAGACAAAACCGAAAAAGAGGAATACAAAATAAGAAACAAAAAGCTTAAGTTTTCTTACAATGAAAAAAGAGAATACGAGACAATTGAGGACGATATTGCAAAATTAGAAGAGAAGATTGAAAAGCTTGACGGTGAAATAGTCAAGAATGCAACTAATTCAGTTAAGCTTAGGGAACTTATGGAAAGTAAGGAAGAAACGGAAACACTTCTTATGGAAAAAATGGACCGTTGGGAGTATTTGGAAGATTTGGCAAAGAAAATTGAGGAACAATAAAGATAATATCTGAGTTTATCCTAGCAATTCCTACCACGGTGGTATTATATATAAAAATCTATAACAGAAGGTTTTTTGATTAATGGTGCCACAGATTAATTTTAAGAAAAATTTTTAGAAAAAATCAAAATCAGGGTTGACATCCCAACCATCAGATGTTACTCTAAAGAAGTAAATTAAATAATTTTAAATAGTATGTAACTTTAAGTAGGCATTAACTATACACACATCTCAAAGGGGGTCGTGTATCTGTTATACCTACTTTTTTTGTGTTTAAAAGAGCTGCAACTTATAACAAAAATAGTCGTAAATGTATGATACATGCCCAAATGAACCAAAATATTATTAGTGTTTGAAAGGAGAAAAAATGAAAGACAAAATTTTTGGTGTTTTACAACGTGTAGGAAGATCATTTATGCTTCCAATAGCTATCCTTCCTGTAGCAGGTTTGTTACTTGGACTTGGTAGCTCATTTACAAATGAAACAATGCTTAAAGCATACGGATTATTAGGTATTATGGGACCTGGAACAGTATTTAATGCAATATTTCAGGTAATGAGTGATGCGGGAAATATAGTTTTTACTAACCTGCCGATTATTTTTGCAATGGGTGTTGCAATAGGTATGGCAAAAAAAGAAAAGGAAGTTGCAGCACTTGCAGCAGCTATAGCTTTCTTCATTATGCACGCATCAATTGGTGCCATGATTACAATTAACGGTGGCGCAGAAAAAATGCTTGAAGGTGCCACAACAGATGTCGTAGGTATTACTTCATTACAGATGGGTGTGTTTGGTGGTATTATTGTTGGTCTTGGTGTTGCAGCACTTCATAACAAATTTTACAAAATCGAATTGCCACAGGTATTATCATTCTTTGGCGGAACAAGATTTGTTCCAATTATTTGTTCATTAGTTTTCACATTAGTTGGCATTTTAATGTTCTTTATCTGGCCGGTTATCCAGAGCGGAATTTACTCTGTTGGAGATTTAGTACTTAATTCAGGTTACGCAGGAACATGGGTATACGGATTTATGGAAAGACTTCTTATTCCATTTGGTCTTCATCACGTATTTTATCTTCCATTCTGGCAGACAGGCGTTGGCGGAACAATGGAAGTTGGAGGTCAGTTAATTGAAGGTGCACAGAATATTTTCTTTGCACAGCTTGCAGATCCATCAGTTACAAAATTTGCAGTTTCAGCAACAAGATTTATGTCAGGTAAGTTCCCACTTATGATTTTCGGACTTCCTGGAGCAGCACTTGCAATGTATAGAACAGCAAATCCTGAAAAGAAGAAAGCAGTAGCAGGTCTTCTTTTGTCAGCAGCTTTAACATCAATGATTACAGGTATTACAGAACCATTGGAATTTACATTCCTTTTTGTTGCACCATTACTTTATGGTATTCACTGCGTATTTGCAGGACTTGCATATATGTTAATGCATGTATTTAAAGTAGGTGTAGGTATGACATTCTCAGGCGGTCTTATTGATATGTTCCTGTTTGGAATAATGCAGGGAAATGGAAAGACTAACTGGATTTGGATTGTTATTGTAGGTATTGTTTACTTTATCGTATATTATTTCTTATTTAGCTTCTTAATTAAAAAATTAGATTTGAAGACACCTGGTAGGGATGACAGTGAGGAAGTCAAACTTTATAGAAGAAGCGATGTTGAAGCTAAGAAAAACGGCAAGTCAGAAAACGGAGAAAATAGTGATGTTGACGAATTATCAGAAATGATTACTAATGGTTTAGGCGGAAAGAAAAATATTTCTGATGTTGATTGCTGTGCAACAAGACTTAGATGTACAGTTTTTAAAGCTGAATTGGTTAATGACGGAATGCTTAAGGCAACAGGAGCGTCAGGTGTAGTACACAAGGGTAACGGTGTTCAGGTGATTTATGGACCAAAAGTAACAGTAATTAAGTCTAACTTAGAAGATTATCTGGAAACAGCTCCAAATATAGAGTATAATGGTAGCAATAGTCAGTCAGACGAAGTTGAAAACAAGACTGAGGATGGAAATAATCAGAAGGAGCAAGAGACAAAAATAGTAAAATCAATTATTATCTCAAGCCCTATTACAGGGATAGCCGCAGATTTAGGTACAGCGCCGGATGAAGCTTTTGCAAGCAGAATGATGGGAGACGGTGCAGTTGTAACTCCAACAGATTCAGTTGTTAAGGCACCTGCTGATGGTGAAATTGTATTTGTTTTTGATACTAAGCACGCAGTAGGATTTACAACAGAAGATGGTATTAGTATGATTATCCATGTTGGTATTGACACAGTAAAACTTAACGGCGAAGGTTTTGATGTAATGGTAGAAGCAGGACAGAAAGTTAAGAAGGGTGATCCTATTATGAAACTTGATTTGGATTATTTATCTGCCAATGCACCATCATTGGCATCACCTGTAATGTGTACAGAGCTTAGCGACAATCAAAAAATCAGATTACTTAAGGAAGGCGATATACAGGCAGGGGAATCACTTTTTGCTATTGATATTTACGAATAATGTCACAGAGTAATTAGGATATGTATAGAGTAAAAAAAGCGTTAAACCACAATGCGGTTGTGGCAATTGATGCAGAAAAATGTCAGGAATTTTTGATTTTGGGAAAAGGCATCGGGTTCGGTAAGAAAGTTACTGAGTATGTTGAACCAAGAGCAGAAGACACTGTATATTCAATGAAAGAATGTACGGAAAGAGGAGAGGCAGAAGACATTGTTAATGAAGTTTCTCCAGTTTGTTTAGAGATTGCAGATGCAGTTTTAAATAAGGCGGAAGAAGAATTTGGAAATATTGACAGAAGAATACTTTTTCCATTGGCAGACCATATTGAGTTTGCAGTCAAAAGAATAAAGAACAATGAGCAAATTAGCAATCCGTTAACGGCGGATATAAGAGTTCTTTTTCATTCAGAATATAAAGTGGCAGAGGGGATTAAACCATTGTTGCTTGAAAAGATGGGTATAGAAATAGATGAACATGAAGTAGGCTATATTGCACTTCACATTCATTCAGCCATTGATACAGAGAACGTATCCCAGTCAATGATTATAGCTCAGGGTGTGCGTGAGTGTATTTCTATGGTAGAAGCTGAAACAGGAAGAAAAATAAATGTTCTATCTATTTCATACAACCGTCTAATGAACCACATTAAATATATGATAGCAAGAGCCCTTAAAGGTGAAAAAATCAAGCTTAATCTGAACGACTATATGGAAAACAAATTTCCACAGGAATTTCAGATGGCAATCACCATATGTGACAATATAAGCCATTTGCTTAAGTTGTCCTTTGATGAGTCAGAAATAGGATATCTTGCAATGCATATCCAAAGGGTAACAAGCGGAGAGCTTGACTAAAAGTTGTGAAAGAAAAATAAAGAAAGTAAAACTAGTCAGATTAACCATAGTTGATTTGGCTAGTTTTTTTTGTGGGTGCGAAAGTGGTTTGTTTTGCAATTGTGGAAGTGGTTTGTTTGCAATTGCGGAAGTGGTTTGTTTGCAATTGCGGAAGTGGTTTGTTTGCAATTGCGGGAAAAGATTGTTTGTTTTGTCTTGTTTCGTTGCTGATTACGTGTCGTAGAGCGAAAATGCTGTGGCACAC
>OIXR01001673.1_pt1 | contig 14213 bp, 10 predicted proteins | sample 1587831 | NCBI WGS metagenome assembly OIXR01 (sample SAMN03283263) | human gut metagenome | biome: human-associated habitat; material: feces | host: Homo sapiens | place: USA | collected 2013
GATCCTGAACGGCGAGTGCGGTACCTTCAGCCCGCTGATGCTCGAGTGTCTGCTCGATATCAAAGATGCCATCTGCGAGGAGCTGAACACCATATCCGAAGAAAAACAGACTTCGATTCAGATTGAAAAGCTGAAAAAGAATCTGAAATCGGGGGGGCAGAGCTGAGTTTTCTGAACTCTGATGAAAAGTTATCCACAGAAGATGCCCGGGAGAACAGGTATCATGCGGATTCGAAAGACGATCTTAAATAAAAATATACCAAAACCCATGGATTTCTGAAAAGATTCCATGGGCTTTTCGCACTTTTGTGCAAATTTTTGTTGTGATTCCGGAGGACAACTGCTATAATAACAGAAAATGTCAAAAAATACGACAAAAATACCGGAAGAGGGCTGTGCGAACAAGTACACACAAGTCTGGAAAGGATAAATATCATGAATCAGTTGGAAGTATTACGAGAGAGCCTTGGACAGTGCGATGAGATTATTCTGGATGCACTGCTGATGAGAAACCGTATTGTCGAGGACATTATGGTATATAAAGAAGCAAATAACGTGCCGATTCTCCAGCCGGAGCAGGAAGCAAAACAGAAGGAATGGCTGGAACGCCGGATGCAGGAAAAACGCCATAAAAACGAAGTGGCGGATGTTTTCGAGAGCATCACAAGAAACAGTAAAAAGATTCAGGCAAGAAAGCTGTTCAATTATAATATTGTACTGATTGGCTTCATGGGAGCCGGAAAGAGCACCATTTCCGATTATCTCAAAACCGTGTTTGCCATGGATATCATCGAGATGGATCAGATCATCGCAGAGCGTGCCGGTATGAGCATCTCCGATATTTTCGAGACTTACGGCGAACAGTATTTCCGTGACTGCGAGACGAATCTTCTGATCGAAATGCAGTCGAGAACAAACGTTGTCATTTCGTGCGGCGGCGGAACTCCGATGCGTGAGTGCAACGTTGTAGAGATGAAAAAGAACGGCCGCGTTGTTCTTCTGACTGCAAAGCCGGAGACGATTTTAGACCGTGTCAAAGACAGCCACGACAGACCGCTGATTGAGAACAACAAAACCGTTCCGTTTATCGCAGATCTGATGAGCAAGCGCCGTGAAAAATACGAGGCCGCAGCCGACATTATCATCGAGACGGACGGAAAGAGCGAGCTGGAGATCTGTGAGGAGCTGATCCACAGCCTGCGGCAAATGGATGCAAAAGCGGAATAAAAGAGAAAAGCAAGGGAAAAAGGAAAAGAGACTGCTGTATGTAACGGCGGTCTCTTTCTTTTTTGCGTAACCGTGACACAAAAAACAGAAAACGCAAAATTTACGGGAAAAGGATTGACAAAACAGATATTTCCCGATATTCTGATAAAAGTTGGGCTAAAATCGCATGAAAAAAGTGAAAAAACAAGGTATTATTTTGTGTTATTGTCCGAACAAGAGAAAAAATTCAGGATAATTATATGAAATACAATAGCCCGTGTGCAGACACAGCCGGATCTGCCGGGGAAGGTCTGCGGAAAAAAGGAGGAACATCAATGAGAAAAAGAAACAAAGTCGTTTCTCTGCTTCTGGCAGGATGCATGGCAGCCGGTCTTCTGGCCGGATGCGGAAGCAGCGGAGGGACACAGGTAGCAACTGCTGACAATGCCACGGCGGCATCAACCAGTACTGGAGCAGCAGATTCAGCAGCACCGGAGACTGCAGGCGAAGTGGACGGACAGATCAATCTTCGTGCAGTAGCCTTTGGAAACAATTTCGATGTGCAGGATATGGGATGGCGCTGGATGATGGGAGAGTGCTACGAAGGACTGATGCGTGACGTAGCAGATGAAAACGGAGACCGTTTCGAGTATGCCGGTGCAGAATCCATGGACGTATCCGATGACGGACTGGTTTACACTTTCCATCTGAGAAAGGATGCCAAATGGTCCGACGGACAGCCGGTTACCGCAGCAGATTATGAGTACGGCTGGAAACGTCTGTTAAATCCGGAATACGGCTATTCCTATTCTTTCTACCTGTTCAACGTAGTAGGAGCAGAGGAGTATTATAACGGACAGGGCTCTGCCGATGAGATCGGAATCAAGGCAGTGGACGATTACACCTTCGAGGTTACCTTAAAGGTAGCGGATCCGACCTTCCAGTCCAAGCTGGTAGCAACTCCGCTTTACCCGACCCGTCAGGATGTCGCAGAGGCAGCCGGAGACCAGTGGGGAAAAGACTGGACAAAATGTGTCTACAACGGACCGTTTGCCATGACCAACCTGGTAGAAGATAACTCCATGACATGGGTGAAAAATGACCAGTACTGGGATAAGGACAACGTAAAACTGAATCAGGTAAACTGGTACTGTGTAGCAGAGAACGCAACAGCAGCAACCATGTTCGATAACGGACAGCTGGACGTTTTCGATGCAGCAGGCGATTACATTGCAAAATATGACAAAGAAGTAGAAGCAGGCAATATGCAGACCATGACCACCGAGTACCCGGGAACTATGGTTCTGTGCTACGAGCAGTCTGAGGGCGGAAAATCCGGTCTGATGAAAAACGTAAACATCCGCAAGGCAATTTCCTACTCCATCAACCGTGAGGAGATGGTATCAGCTGTTTACGGAAGATACACCGCAGCTTACGGCTTCGTTTCCCCGGCGATCACGCTCGACGGAACTTCCTACCGCAAGCAGGCGTCGGAGACCATGAAAGAGGAATATGAGCAGTATGCAGGAGATGCAGACAAGTTAAAAGCACTGTTCCAGAAAGGCCTTGATGAGCTTGGTATCACCGACAAACCGGAAGACATCACCATTACATTGCTGTCCCAGGGTTCTGCTACCGAGAATCAGCTCGAGAGAGAGTACCTGCAGCAGTCCATTTCTCAGAATCTGGGCGTAAAGGTAGAGCTGAACACCGTTGGCGATTACCAGATGTTTGCAAACGAGCGCGATAACAAGAACTACGATATCTTTGTAGGCGGATGGTTCAGCGATTACAACGATCCGCTGGATTTCCTGAACGTCATGAAGACAGGCGTTTATGATTCCTACGGCCTCTATAGCAACAGCGAGTACGACAGCCTGATCGATTCTCTGACCGGAGAGAACGACAACGCAAAACGCCTTGAGATTTACCAGAAGCTGGAAGATCTGCTGGTTGCACAGGATTGTGGTGTTGCACCGCTGTACTACTCTGATAAACATTACTATTATCAGAACTGGGTAAAAGATTTCTACACATCCTCCTTCGGCGCAAGCCAGGAGCTTTACAGAGCAACTGTAGAGAAATAAAAAAAGCAGCAAAACAGAAGAAATGAGGGAAGAAGGGCTTATGAAACAATAGGCTCTTCTTTCGCTATCATAATAAAATTCCGGTCGGAAAAGACCGGACAGGGAGAGGATTTTTATGCCAAAATATTTACTGCGCCGTTTTGCAGAAATGCTGATCACACTGTTTCTGATTGCAACGGCCACGTTTTTCCTTCTGGAAGCGGTTCCGGGAGATCCGCTGACGGAGCGTGCGAGCAAGCTCTCGCCGACCGTAAAGGAAAACCTCTATAAGCGCTACGGCCTCGACAAGCCGATGATGGAGCGCTATGTGATCACAATGAAGGGAATCTGCAAGGGAGAGTTCGGAGAATCTGTTGTCTATGCGGGACAGACGGTACAGAAGCTGATTCATGACCGTCTTCCGGTATCCGCCCGCCTTGGTATCCAGCAGGTGCTGGTCGGTATCACGATCGGTCTGCTGCTTGGAATTCTTGCGGCAATGAGGAGGGGAAGCTTCTGGGACTATATGGTGATCGCCCTGTCGGTCCTCTTGATTTCCATTCCGAACCTGATCTTTGGTCTGATGCTTCAGAAAATTTTCGCAGGCAACCTGAAGGTTCTGCCGACGATCGGCTGGCCTGCGGGAAAGGATCTGTGGTTCGGAGGATGGGAATACACGATTCTTCCGACCCTGACAGGATGCTTTTCTTATATCGCAACGTATGCGCGTCTGCTGAAAACCTCGATGCTCGATGTGATCAATCAGGATTACGTGCTGACTGCTGAATCGAAGGGCTTAAGCCGCGGACAGATTATCCGCCGCCATATCCTTCGGAACTCGTTTATCCCGGTTATCACACAGCTTCCGATGTCGGTTGCCATGTGTATCACAGGCTCCTTCTTCATCGAGAGCATCTTTTCCATCCCGGGAATCGGACAGTATTATGTGACGGCGGTCAATAACCAGGATCTTTCCATTATCATGGGAGAGACGGTTATTATCGCAGCACTTTACATCGGTGTTCTCTTTATCACGGACCTGCTGTACGTGGTCGTTGACCCGAGAATCAGTCTGACAGGAAAGAGCAGATAAGGAGGATATTATGGCAGCATTAACACCGGAAAAATTTAAAGTAATAGGATACACCGAGGAAGATGCGAACCGGATTGACCGCCCGACCATTTCCTACTGGCAGGACGCCTGGAGACGGCTCCGCAAAAACCCGATCGCAATGGGATCTCTTGTTGTGCTCGGCATTCTGCTTGTCATGGTCATCATCGGACCGCATATCAAAGGATATGATTATGTATCCATGAATATCGCCGAGAAAAACCAGGGCGTATCGTCAAAATACTGGTTTGGAACCGACAACCTGGGACGTGACCTCTTCTCAAGAGTCTGGGTCGGCGCGCGGGCATCACTGATCATCGCGATCGTTGCAACGGCAATCAAACTCATCATCGGAACGGTATATGGCGCGCTGATGGCACATTTCGGCGGCTGGGTCGATGAGGTTCTGATGCGGATCATCGAGGTTATCAACTCGATTCCGTCTCTGCTTCTTACGATTCTGATCATGATGATTCTTGGAAATAACCTGTTTGCACTTCTGGTCGCGCTTAGTGTCACCGCATGGTGTAACACGGCACGTCAGGTGCGCGGTATGATCAAACAGCTCCGTGAGACGGAATACGTTTACGCGGCGGAGGTGCTCGGTGCAAAACCGCTCCGCATCATCTTAAAACACTATGTACCGAATATGCTGGGTATCCTGATTCTGGATACGGCGACGGCAATCCCGATGTTTATTTTTACGGAGGCAGGTCTTAGCTTCCTCGGCATCGGCCTCAAGGCACCATCGATCAGCCTTGGTGTCCTGATTTCAATGGGACAGCAGAACATGGATTTCTATCCGTCACAGCTTCTGTTCCCATGTCTCGTGCTCTGTATCATCGTTATGGCATTCAACCTTCTGGGAGACGGCCTTCGCGATGCCCTTGATCCGAGACTTCGCCAGTAATAAGTGGGAGATAACGATATGAACGAACAAAACAATCCGATTCTGGAAGTAAAAAACTTAAGAGTCTCTTATCACACCTATGCCGGTGAAGTAAAGGCAGTCCGCGGTGTACAGTTTTCTCTCGAGAAAGGTCAGGCGCTCGCAATTGTGGGCGAATCCGGCTGCGGAAAATCTGTAACGGCGAAATCCATCATGGGCCTCATCAAGGCCCCGCAGGGTGAGATTAAAGAGAACAGTGAAATTCTCTATCATGGAGAGAATATTCTGAAATACAACAAAAAACAGTGGCAGCATTACAAAGGCGGCGAGTGTGCAATCATTTTCCAGGATGCGCTGGCTTCCTTAAATCCGACGATGCGTGTCGGAAAACAGATTATGGAAAATCTGATGGGCCACAAAAACATGACAAAACAGGAAGCGGCAAAGGAGGCTGTCGAGATGCTGCGCATGGTCGGCATCCCGGAGCCGGAAAAACGTGTCAGACAGTATCCGCACGAATTTTCCGGCGGTATGCGTCAGCGTGTTATGATCGCGATTGCATTTGCCTGTGATCCGAAAATTCTGATCTGTGACGAGCCGACGACCGCGCTCGATGTGACAATTCAGGGACAGATTCTCGATATTATCAAGAATCTGCAGAAGAAAAATCAGACATCCGTCATCATGATCACACATGATCTCGGTGTTGTGGCAAATATCGCACAGAAGATTGCTGTCATGTATTCCGGCATCATCGTGGAGAGCGGAACGTGTGAGGACATTTTCTATCGTCCGCGTCACCCGTATACCTGGGCGCTGATCCGTTCCGTACCGCGTCTGGATCTGAAAAACAAGCAGGAACTCGCGACAATTCCGGGAACTCCGCCGGATCTTTTAAACCCGCCGGTCGGATGTCCGTTCTGCACGCGGTGCAGCTACTGTATGCCGATCTGTAAGGAAGAGATGCCGGAGGTAACGGAATTCGGCGGCGAGCATAAGGCTGCCTGCTGGCTCCATCACCCGATGGCACCAAAAGTAGAAATGCCAAATCTGGAAGGAGGAGAACTGTAATGGAAAATAACGAAAAAGAAGTGCTTTTTTCCGTTTCCCATCTGAAAAAATATTTTCAGGTCGGAAACCATGCGACCTTAAAGGCCGTGGATGATGTCTCCTTCGATATCTACAAAGGTGAGACACTTGGAATGGTTGGCGAGTCCGGATGTGGAAAGACGACGTGCGGCCGTACCTGCATCGGCCTGTATGACAAGACCGACGGACAGGTGCTCTACAAGGGAACCGATGTCCATGCATTAAACGGAAAAGAGCGGTTTGCCTTCAAAAAACAGGTGCAGATGGTCTTCCAGGATCCGTATGGATCGCTCGACCCACGTATGACCGTTGCCGACATCATCGGCGAGGGCATCGACATTCACCATCTGGCAAAGAATAAGAAAGAGCGCCAGGAGATGATCTACAAATATCTGGAGCTGGTCGGACTGAACCGCGAGCATGCGAACCGTTTCGTGCACGAGTTTTCCGGCGGACAGCGCCAGCGAATCGGTATCGCGCGTGCGCTTGCCGTGCAGCCGGAGTTCATCGTTCTCGATGAGCCGATCTCCGCACTCGACGTTTCGATTCAGGCGCAGATCGTCAACCTGCTTGTGGACTTACAGAAGAAGATGGGTCTGACCTATCTTTTCGTTGCGCATGATCTGTCGATGGTCAAACATATTTCCGACCGTGTGGCGGTTCTGTATCTGGGAACGCTCGTCGAGCTGACGACATCCGAGGAGCTGTACGCCAACCCGCGCCACCCGTACACACAGGCACTGCTCTCCGCGATTCCGATTCCGGACCCGAAAGTAGAGGCAGAGCGCGACCGCAAAAAAATCCGCCTCGAAGGCGAGGTGCCGAGCCCGATCAACACGAAGCCGGGCTGCAAATTCCAGGGAAGATGCAAGTACGCAAAAGACATCTGCCGACAGCAGATGCCGGAATTAAAAGACGTGGGCAACAATCACTTTGTGGCATGTCATTTCTGTGATGCATTAGAAGAAAATAAGGAATTATAAAACATGGAAAAGATAAAGAACATCTGCCGTGATCTCGGCAAAGCATTTACAATCGGCCTGCTCTCTGGCGGCGCTGCGGCAGCTGTGCTGCTGCTGGGAGGATTCCTCTTTGGGGGATTCACGTTCCGCGCTGCCCTTGAGGCGGCGAAAGACGGCCTGCTGCTGATCGCGGCCCTCGGCATGTTCGTGATCGCCGGAATGCTGATGGTAAAAGGCAAAAACCCGGAGAAATTCACGCAGAAGGAAAAATGGCGCGTCCACTTTGCCGTGCTCGGATATAAGAGTGTGTTCGCAGTTCTCTGCGTTTCCTGGGTGCTGTGGGCGGCAGCGGCGGATTATCTTTTGTATCGGATGTGAAAATAGTTTCTATAAATAAAAAGAGAATTTTGCAGACTGTAAAAATGAGGTCCGGCAAAATTCTCTTTTTTCGTTTAGTCGTTATTCGTCTTCGAGACGGGAGATAACCATCTCCATGGATTTCTGATATTCTTCATCCGAAGAATTGTAGAACAGCATCAGATCGAGGCAGTTGCTCATTTTCTTCAGTGCTTCCGGGATGGAGTAGTCGATCGTTTTCACATATTCATCCCAGTGCTCCAGCTTCCACGTATCGCGCACGGAGTTGCGGTCGATCATGCGCTGGTGGCAGATCTCCGGTTTTGTGACAACCCAGATCACAACAAGCTTTGCCCCATGGTCAGCGAGCTTTTTGGAGAAGTCTTTCAGGAACTTCTCATCATGCACTTCGCGTGTGAATGGTGCGTTGATCAGCACAATATCGTCATACTCGAGTGCTTCCAGTCCGAAATTGACCGTTACTTCATATTCATAATCGCGGATATTCTCCTCGAAGAAATCAGAACTGCGGTTGATTTCCTGTCCGCCCGCTTTGAAAACGCGGTTCGACAGCGGAATGACCGTATCCTTGTCGAGATAAACAACGTGTTTCAGCTCCTTGGCGAGCTGTTTTGAAATGTATGTCTTTCCGCACGCCGGCGGCGAGGTTACGAGGATCATCTTTTTCATCGTTTGTATGTCTTCCTTTCCAGTTGAATAAAAAAAATCACTCCTAGCATTATAGAAAATTTGGAAAAAAATTGCAAGAGAAAAGACGGTTGTGCCGGAGAAAAAATTGTCTTATAATAAAATAAGATTTTTATGCCATCACGGAGAAAATAAATGGAGGAAAGACAATGAGCAGAGCAAATACACGAGTTGTGAAAATCGGCGACCGGGTCATCGGAGGCGGAAATCCGATTCTGATCCAGTCCATGACGAATACCAAAACAGAAGATGTGGAGGCAACCGTAAAGCAGATCCAGGCGCTCACGGAAGCCGGATGTGACATTATCCGATGCGCCGTCCCGACCATGGAGGCAGCCAAGGCGCTGTCCGAGATCAAAAAACAGATCTCGATTCCGCTTGTAGCAGATATTCATTTTGACTATCGATTGGCGATCGCCGCGATCGAAAACGGAGCCGATAAAATCCGCATCAACCCGGGCAACATCGGCAGCCGCGACCGGATCCAGGCGGTTGTAGATGCAGCAAAAGAACGCCAGATTCCGATCCGCGTCGGCGTCAACAGCGGTTCACTCGAAAAAGAGCTGGTGGAAAAATACAACGGCGTAACGGCAGAGGGCCTGGTGGAGAGCGCGCTCGACAAAGTGCGGATCATCGAGGAGATGGGCTATGACAATCTCGTCATCAGCATCAAATCGTCTGATGTGATGATGTGTGCAAAAGCGCATGAGCTGATCACGAACCAGACGGATCATCCGCTTCATGTCGGCATTACGGAGGCAGGAACGCTGTATTCCGGCAACATCAAATCGGCAGTGGGGCTCGGTATTATTTTATATCAGGGCATCGGAGATACGATCCGCGTTTCCCTGACCGGCGATCCGCTCGAGGAAATCAAATCCGCAAAACGGATCTTAAAGACCCTGGGACTTCGAAAAGGCGGCATTGAGGTCGTATCGTGTCCGACCTGCGGACGGACCCAGATTGACCTGATCGGACTGGCAAACCAGGTGGAAACACTGGTGCAGAGCTACGATCTTGATATCAAGGTTGCCGTCATGGGCTGCGTGGTCAACGGACCGGGCGAGGCAAAAGAGGCGGATCTTGGTGTTGCAGGCGGAAAAGGCGTCGGCATTTTAATTAAAAAAGGTGAAATCGTGAAAAAAGTACCGGAGAGCGAGCTGCTGTCCGTCTTAAAGGACGAGCTGGATCACTGGGGCAAGTAGAAAAGAAAGCAGGAATAGGAATGGAAAAACAGTTTCAGGAAGTATTTCCGGATTTGAGAATCGAAGGGGGCATGGCAGAGCTTCTCGATACCGTGGAGGTTTCGCGGGTATCGATCAATAAGAAAAAAGATCTGCTGCGGATCTATGTGGTCAGCCATCAGTGGATTCACAAAAAATATATTTATCAGCTGGAGCGCCAGATCGAGGAGCAGCTCTTTTCCAACGTGCCGCTGCGCGTGAAGATTATTGAGCGGTTCTATCTGTCGCGCCAGTATACGCCGGAAAACTTTCTGGAGGTGTACCGTCCGAGTATCCTGCTCGAGCTGAAAAACCACAGTGTCTTTCTGAATCATCTGTTTTCGACTGCCGAGATTACCTTCCCGGAGACGAACAAAATGCACCTGGTGCTCGTGGATTCCGTTGTGGCAAAGGAGCGCGAGGAGGAGCTGGTCCACATTCTCGAGAAAATCTTCTGTGAGCGGTGCGGCTTCGACCTGATCGTGGAAACCGAGATGAGAAAGCCGGAGGGCGAGAGCCGCGCCATGAGAAATTCCGAGCTCCGCATCCGGGAGGAAGTGCGCCACGTTCTGGCGCATACCCATTACGGTGAGATGCTCGGCGAAAAAGAGCAGAACCGGATGGAAGAGCAGGCGGAAGCAGCAGGCGAACAGCCAAAAGCATCCGCAGCAGCCAAGGACGGCGAGGCGAAAAAAGAAAAAGCAGCAGACGGCGGAAGGGGAAAAGGTTTTTTCGGCGGCGGACGCGGTTCCTTCAAGAAAGGCAAGGGCAGTTTCAGCCGGAATGCGGACAATCAGCCGCGCAAATCCTCCAATCCGGATGTGCTGTACGGAAGAGATTTCGAGGATGAGAGCGTGGAGATTCTGAAAATCGGCGATGAGATCGGTGATGTTGTCATCCGAGGAAGAGTCCAGAGTGTGGATATGCGCGAGATCCGGAATGAGCGTACGATTTTCATGTTCACGATCACCGACTTTACGGATACCATCGGCGTCAAGATTTTCGTCCAGAACGCGGAAGTGCCGGAATTAAAGGATGCGATCAAAAAAGGCGCGTTCATTAAAGTAAAAGGAAAAACGACGGTTGATGCATTTGACCACGATCTGACGGTTATGTCTGTCTGGGGCATCAAGAAGATCACCGATTTCCGTACCGGCCGTCAGGATACGAGTCCGGTGAAGCGTGTGGAGCTGCACTGCCATACAAAGATGAGCGATATGGACGGTGTCACCGATGCTGCCCGTCTGGTGCAGCGTGCCTACGAGTGGGGCCATCCGGCGATCGCGATCACTGACCACGGCGTGGTGCAGTCCTTCCCGGAGGCAAACCATGCGATCGAGGCGATCGACGGCGCTTACCGGAAAAAATACCAGGCAGAGCACCCGGATGCGACAAAAGATGAGCTGAAAAAAGTTTCGGCTCCGTTCAAGGTCATCTACGGCATGGAGGCTTATCTCGTCGACGACTTGAAAGATATCGTTGTCAACAGCAAAGGACAGGACATCCACGGAAGCTACGTTGTTTTCGATATCGAGACGACGGGATTTTCCCCGGTTGTCAACAAAATCATTGAGATCGGTGCCGTCCGTGTGGAAAACGGAGCGATTGTCGATAAGTTTTCCACCTTCGTTAACCCGAAAGTCCCGATCCCGTTCCGGATTGAGAACCTGACCGGCATCAACGACAACATGGTTCTTGACGCGCCGGACATCGAAACGGTGCTGCCGAAATTCCTGGAGTTCAGTGAGGGAGCCGTTATGGTTGCCCACAATGCTTCGTTCGATATGAGCTTTATCGAGCACAATTGTGTCCTGCAGGGGATCGAGCGGGAATTTACAACGGCGGACACCGTCGCCATGGCGCGTTTCCTGCTGCCGGGCCTGAACCGTTTCAAACTGGATACCGTTGCGAAGGCGGTCGGCGTATCGTTGGAAAACCATCACCGTGCGGTGGACGATGCCGGCTGTACGGCGGAAATTTTCGTGAAATTCGTAAAAATGCTGGAGGAGCGCAATATTCTGACTCTGGATGACCTGAATGCGCAGGGAAAAGTATCGGAGGAGGCTGTGCGCAAGCTTCCATCGTACCATGCGATCATTCTGGCAAAGAACGAGACGGGACGTGTCAATCTGTACCGCCTCGTGTCGGAATCCCACCTGAAATACTACAACCGCCGGCCGAAGCTGCCAAAGAGCGTCTACCTGAAATACCAGGACGGTCTGATGATCGGATCTGCCTGCGAGGCGGGCGAACTCTACCAGGCAATCCTGCGCGGTGAACCGGATGCGGCGATTGCGCGTCTCGTGGACTTCTACGATTATCTGGAAATCCAGCCGATCGGCAACAACGCGTTCATGATCAAAAAAGAGGACGTTTCTGCCGTAGAGAGCGAGGAGGATTTAAAGGAGATCAACAGGCGCATCGTCAAACTTGGCGAGCAGTTCCATAAGCCTGTTGTGGCAACGTGCGACGTCCACTTCATGGATCCGCAGGACGAGATCTACCGCCGCATCATCATGACCGGAAAAGGTTTTGACGACGCTGATGAGCAGGCACCGCTGTTCCTGCGCACCACCGAGGAGATGCTTGAAGAGTTTTCGTATCTCGGAAGTGAGAAAGCGGAGGAGGTCGTCATCACCAATCCGCGCAAAATCTCCGACCTTGTCGAGAAAATCTCCCCGATCCGTGCCGGAAAATTCCCGCCGGTCATCGAGGATTCCGACAAGACACTGCGGAGAATCTGTTACGACCGCGCGCATGAAATCTACGGCGAGGAGCTTCCGGAGATCGTTTCCGCGCGCCTCGAGCGGGAGCTGAACTCCATTATTTCCAACGGATATGCCGTTATGTACATCATCGCACAGAAACTGGTGTGGAAGTCGAACGAGGACGGCTACCTCGTAGGATCGCGTGGTTCCGTCGGTTCCTCGTTCGTTGCGACGATGGCGGGAATCACGGAGGTAAACCCGTTGAGCCCGCATTACTACTGCGAGTCGTGCCATTACAGCGAGTTCGATTCGCCGCGCGTCAAAGAGTACGTCGGCCGTGCCGGATGCGATATGCCGGACGCCGTCTGCCCGAACTGCGGCAAGCCGCTGAAAAAAGCCGGATTTGACATTCCGTTCGAGACTTTCCTTGGATTCAAGGGAAACAAAGAGCCGGATATCGACCTGAACTTCTCCGGTGATTACCAGAGTAAGGCGCACAAATACACAGAGGTTATTTTCGGCGCCGGTCAGACGTTCCGTGCGGGAACCATCGGTACGCTGGCGGATAAAACAGCGTTCGGTTATGTGAAGAACTATTACGAAGAGCGCGGCCAGCACAAACGGAACTGCGAGATCGACCGGATCGTGGAAGGATGCACCGGCATCCGCCGTACCACCGGCCAGCACCCGGGCGGTATCATCGTTCTGCCGTTCGGTGAGGACATCAACTCCTTCACCCCGGTGCAGCATCCGGCGAACGATATGACAACCGACATTATTACGACCCATTTCGATTACCACTCCATTGATGCCAACCTCTTAAAGCTCGACATTCTCGGACACGATGATCCGACCATGATCCGTATGCTCGAGGATATCACGCACCTTGATGCGCAGACGATTCCGCTCGATAACCCGGAGGTCATGTCGCTGTTCAAGAGCACCGAGGCGCTCGGCATCAAGCCGGAGGACATCGGCGGCTGCCCGCTTGGATGTCTTGGCGTGCCGGAGTTCGGTACCGATTTCGTTATCCAGATGCTTCTGGACACGAAGCCGCAGTCGTTCTCTGACCTGATCCGTATCTCCGGTCTGTCGCACGGAACCGACGTATGGCTCGGCAATGCGCAGACCCTGATCGAGGAGGGCAAGGCAACGATTTCTACAGCCATCTGTACCCGGGACGATATCATGATCTACCTGATCGACAAGGGACTCGAAAGTGAGCTTTCCTTTACGATCATGGAGAGCGTGCGAAAAGGAAAGGGATTAAAGCCGGAGTGGGAAGAGGAGATGAAGGCCCACGATGTGCCGGACTGGTACATCTGGTCATGTAAAAAGATCAAGTACATGTTCCCGAAAGCCCACGCGGCGGCGTACGTCATGATGGCGTACCGCATCGCTTACTATAAAATTTTCTATCCGCTGGCGTACTATGCGGCGTACTTCTCCATTCGTGCGTCCGCATTCTCCTACGAGCTCATGTGCATGGGACGCGACCGGCTGGAATATTATATGAAAGATTACGAAAAACGGAAAGACACGCTGACTCAGAAGGAGCAGGCAACCGTCAAGGATATGAAGATTGTCCAGGAAATGTACGCCCGCGGCTTCGATTTCGTGCCGGTGGACCTCTATAAGGCACAGGCGCACCGCTTCCAGGTCTACGATGACAAACATCTGATGCCGGCGCTCGACTCGATCGAGGGTCTGGGCGACAAGGCGGCCGACGCCGTTGTCCTTGCGGCACGAAACGGAAAATTCCTCTCGAAAGATGATTTCCGCGACCGCACCAAAGTCAGCAAGATCGTTATCGATCTGATGGATGATCTGGATCTGTTCGGAGACATTCCACAGTCCAATCAGATGTCACTGTTTGATTTTACGGGTTGATATA
>OIXR01001683.1_pt1 | contig 14142 bp, 13 predicted proteins | sample 1587831 | NCBI WGS metagenome assembly OIXR01 (sample SAMN03283263) | human gut metagenome | biome: human-associated habitat; material: feces | host: Homo sapiens | place: USA | collected 2013
TATGCAACGCTTCTTACAGGAACTCCGGTCTTTTCCCATGGGATTACGACCAATGATACCCTGAGGACCCTGGACTGTGACAATGTTTTTTCCCTCTGTCAGAAACAGGGTGGAAAAACCGCAGCCGCCGCTTATCACTGGTTCGGAGAACTTTATAACCACATTCCATTTCGCATTGACCGTGAAAGAATACAGCTTCAGTCTTCCGAAACCATTAATTCCGGAATTTACTACTGGGATGACACTTACCCGGATTCCCATCTTTTTGCTGATGGCGAATTTCTCCGGCAGAATCAGAACCCGGATTTCCTCCTGATTCATTCTATGGCAATTGACGATCAGGGACATAAGCACGGATCCGGTTCAAAAGAATACGAAGAAGCCATCGCTATTGCAGGGCATATGATCGCCAATCTGCTTCCCACATGGAGAGCCGCAGGATACCATGTGGTTGTCACTGCAGACCACGGCATCAACGAACTTGGCATCCACGGAGGAAACGATTGTGCACAGCGTGATGTTCCACTTTATATTTTCAGCGATCAGGTATCTGCCGGTCGATTTGAAAATCAGTATATTTCACAGCTTTGCATTGCCCCGCTTCTGTGCCGGCTTCTTGATATCGAGCCATCCCCGGATATGATGGCAGAGATTCCGATCAATATGGCAGATGCTATTTCACTCATACCATAACAAAGGAGGGTTTAACTATGAGAAAACGTAACTTATCTTTAATGAGCACTGTACTTGCAGCCGCACTTTCCGCATCCATGCTGATCTGTGCCATTCCTGTCAGCGCTGCGGACGCTTCAACCGTTGTTTTAAACGGCAAAGAAATGAGTCTTGATGACCTGATCAAAAACGCCAAAGAAGAAGGGGATCTGCAGTCTGTGGGAATGCCTGATGACTGGGCAAACTGGAAAGGTTCCTGGGATGCAATCACAGATACTTACGGAATCACCCACGGCGATGTTGATATGACTTCCGCAGAAGAGCTTTCTCAGTTTGCAGCTGAAAAAGATGATCCTACAAAAGATATCGGTGATATCGGTCTTTCCATGACACCGGAAGCCATCAAACAGGATGTCATCGGCACCTACAAAGCTTCCACCTGGGATTCCTTCCCGGACTGGGCAAAAGATCCTGACGGCCGCTGGATCATGACCTATACCGGATCTCTTGCCTTTATCGCAAACACAGAATTTACCGGTGGAAAATGCCCAACGTCCTGGAAAGATGTAAAAGATGGCGATTACCTGGTATCTGTCGGAAATGTTCTTGGCGGTGCTGCATCACAGGTCGCTGTATTATCCTGCGCGATTGCCAATGGCGGTTCCATGGATAATGTCCAGCCGGGAATTGATTACTTCAAAGAGCTGGCTGAGGCCGGACGTCTTGACACCGGTGACACTACATCTGCCCGTCTTGCAAGCGGTGAAATGGTCTGCTGTGTAGGTAATTATGATTATTCTGTTCTTGCATGGAGAGACAACATTGTAGCCGAAAACCCAACCATGGAACTTGATATCACGATCCCGTCTGACGGTTCCGTGACAAACGAATATGCACAGATTATCAACAAATACGCTCCTCATCCAAATGCAGCAGGTCTTGCCATTGAATATCTCTGCAGTGATGAAGGTGCCATCAACCGCGCTGAAGGATATGCACGTCCGACCAAACAGGACGTAACACTTCCTGACGACGTAAAATCCAAACTTCTTGATGATGATTTATACAAAAACTGTACAAATATCTCTGATGTTGACGCATTAAACAGCGCATGTGCAGAAATCGCTGAATTATGGGAAAGAGAAGTTCTTCCACTGGTTCAGTAAAAGGGAGGGCTGACAGATGAAAAAAGTTCGTAACCTTCAAAAACTGATACCGCTTCTTCCGCTACTTTTGCTGGCTATCCTGTTTATCTTTCTGCCGATTATAAGCATGGTCCAGAAAAGCTTTTTATCACCGGAAACGGGTGCTTTTACATTCAATAATTACAAAACAATCTTTACAGATTCCGTTTATCAGGTAGCAACCAGCAACAGTCTGTATCTGTCCTTTGCTTCCACTATCATTGGACTGATCCTCTCTTTCTTTATTGCCTGGGCAGTCAATGAACTTGGAAAAAACGGACAGAGCCGTATGTTATCCATGTTGAATATGGTATCAAATTTTGCTGGCTTACCACTTTATTTTTCATTTGTAGTTATTCTTGGAAACACCGGAATTTTTGTACTTGCATTGCGTGCCATCGGTATACAGCTGTCTACCGTTTTCCGTCTGTATTCCATCCAGGGGCTTTTGCTGATGTTTATTTACTTTCAGCTGCCCCTGGGCAGCCTGATGCTGGTTCCTGCTTTTCAGGCAGTGGATTATTCCTGGAAGGAAGCAGCTGAGATTCTGGAAGCTTCCCCGTTCCAGTTCTGGACGCGAATTGGAATTCCGGTAATGCTTCCCAGTCTTCTTGACACCTTTGCACTGCTTTTCGCCAATGCGATCACAGCTTACGCCACAGTTCTTCTTCTGGTAACCACCAGTATTCCTCTTCTTCCGGTAAAAATCACAACCATGTTTACCGGAGAAATGACACCGCAGAAAGAAATGGGATCTGCTCTGGCGATCTGGATGATCATCATCATGCTGGCCGTTATCTGTATCTGCAATCTTCTGAAAAAGCTGACGTATAAAGGAGGGGAACAGGTATGAAACGAAGAAAAAAACTGCCTTATGTTATCATTATCCTCGCCTGTATTTTTCTCCTGATTCCATTTGCTGCAACCCTTGTCTACTCCTTTACCATCGGATGGACAAAACTGTTTCCTGCAGGATGGAATTTTAAATACTGGTAATCTTTTTTGTTAAAAATGATGTCCAAATTTATAGTCTATCACATTTTTGTGAGATTACAAGACATAAAAAAATATTTTTGGTTTTTCATTTTTCAGGCATATTATACCGTAAATACACATAGATTGATATAGACGAAATACACGAAGAGGAAGGAGAGCTACTTATTATGGCAGATAAAATTATTGAAAACAATCAGGTATCCGTTATGGGACGGATCGCTACGGGGTTTACTTTCAGCCATCAGGTCTTTGGAGAAGGATTTTACATGATGGATATCCTGGTAAAACGTCTCAGCGATTCGGAGGACAGGATCCCGGTGATGGTGTCTGAGCGGCTGATCGATATCACACAGGATTATGTGGGAGAATATATCGAGATCCACGGACAGTTCCGATCCTATAACCGTCATGAAGAAAAGAGAAACCGGCTTGTGCTTTCAGTCTTTGCCCGGGAAGTGAAGTTTGTGGGGGAGGACGAAGAAACTGTGCCGGTCAATCAGATCTTTCTGGACGGATATATCTGTAAACCGCCTGTATACAGAAAAACACCGTTGGGAAGAGAGATCGCAGATCTTCTGATGGCAGTTAATCGACCTTACGGAAAATCCGATTACATACCATGTATATGCTGGGGAAGAAATGCCAGATATGCTTCTGCTTTTGAAGTAGGCGGGCATGTACTGATCTGGGGCAGGATCCAGAGCAGGGAGTACATGAAACGGATTAGTGAAAACGAAACAGAAAAAAGGATTGCCTATGAAGTTTCGGTGAGTAAATTGGAATATGTTGAGTAACATTGGATATATTTTGGAATAGTGGTGAGAACATTAAGGTAACACTTGCATTTCCAGCCAATCTGCGGTAATATTAAAAAAATCAGAAAAATGGGGAATTACCGGTTTCACTAACAGTAAGAGGAAAAATCATGGAAAGAGAAATAACAGAGGTTTATTGCGGGAACGGGAAAGGAAAGACAACTCTGGCTGTAGGCCGGGGGCTGCGCTTTGCTACACAGGGAAAAAGTGTGATCATCATACAGTTCCTCAAGGGCAGGGAACGCAGAGAACTGGATTTCCTTGAGGAACTGGATAATTTTGATTTCAAGATTTTCCGTTTCGAAAAAATGGACACCTGCTATAATGACCTGAGTGAGCAGGAAAAGGCAGAAGAGAGAACCAATATTCTCAATGGCCTTAATTTCGCACGGAAGGTAATTGCTACCAGAGAGTGTGATTTTCTGCTGCTGGATGAGATCCTCGGGCTTATGGATAAAGGAATCGCTCCAGTTGAGACGATCATCGATATGCTTAAGCAGAAGGATGAAAGTATGCATATAATTATGACCGGACGCTGGCTTCCGGATGCTTTGAAGCCCTATGTGGATAGTATTACCACGATAACAACAGAGCTGACTGACCAGGAACGGGAATAAGCAATATTTCACAGAAGAAAGAAGGAGGAAGACAAATGGCAATTTTTAAAGGAACAGGCGTTGCAATCGTAACACCTATGCATGAAGACGGTAAAGTGAATTTTGAGAAACTTGAGGAGATCCTTGAGGATCAGATCGCGAACAGCACAGACGCCATCGTTATCTGTGGAACAACAGGAGAATCTTCTACTCTGACACACGGAGAGCATCTTCAGACAATTAAGTTCACAATTGATAAAGTTAACAAACGTGTGCCTGTTATCGCAGGAACAGGTTCCAATTGTACAGAGACAGCGATCATGATGTCCAAGGAAGCAGCTTCCTATGGCGCAGACGCTCTTCTTATTGTAACACCTTACTATAACAAGGCTACACAGAAGGGTCTTATCGCTCACTACACAGCAATTGCCAATGCAGTTCCGGAAACTCCGCTCATCATGTACAACGTACCGAGCCGTACAGGCTGCAATATCCAGCCGGCTACAGCAGCTTACCTTGCAAAGAATGTAAAGAACATTGTCGGAATCAAGGAAGCAACAGGAGATCTTTCCCAGATCGCCAAGATGATGTCTCTTGCAGACGGACAGCTTGAGCTTTACTCCGGAAATGATGATCAGGTACTTCCGATTCTTTCTCTTGGCGGACTTGGAGTTATTTCCGTACTTTCCAACGTTGCACCGAAGTTTACACATGACATGGTCATGAAATATTTCGACGGCGACACCAAGGGAGCAACAGAGGATCAGCTGAAAGCTCTTCCGCTGATCAATGCGCTGTTCAGCGAAGTAAACCCGATTCCTGTTAAGACAGCTATGAACCTTATGGGAATGAACGTAGGGCCGCTTCGTATGCCGCTCTGCGAGATGGAAGAGGACACAAAGGCAGCTCTTGCAAAAGAGATCGAGAAATTCGGCCTTAAGCTTGCTAAATGATCTGACTGTAAGCGAAAGGTAAAGGAGAATATACTATGGTAAAAATCATCATGCACGGCTGCAACGGACATATGGGCCAGGTCATCAGCGGCATTGTGGAGAAAGATCCGGATGCTGAGATCGTAGCAGGTATTGATATTGCAGATCAGGGAAAAAACAGCTATCCGGTATTTACCGATATTGACGCATGTCAGGTAGAGGCAGATGCGATCATTGATTTTTCTTCCGCAAAGGCAACAGACAAGCTTCTTGAGTACAGCGCGGCACGCCAGATCCCGGTTGTTCTGTGCAGTACCGGTTTAAGCCAGGAGCAGCTTGCAAAAGTGGAAGAAACATCCCGAAAGGTAGCAGTGCTGAAATCCGCAAACATGTCTCTTGGTATCAACACACTTCTGAAGCTGGTTCAGGACGCAGCTAAGGTTCTTGCAGCTGCAGGCTTTGATATGGAGATCGTAGAGAAGCATCACCGCCTGAAATTAGACGCACCAAGTGGTACTGCACTTGCGCTGGCAGACAGCATTAATGAAGCTATGGATAATCAGTATCATTATGTATATGACCGCAGCCAGAAACGTGAAAAACGCGATGATAAGGAGATCGGTATCTCCGCAGTTCGCGGCGGAACTATCGTAGGTGAGCATGAGATAATTTTTGCAGGTCAGGACGAAGTGATCGAGTTCAAGCATACTGCATATTCCAAGGCTATTTTTGGAAAAGGCGCTGTAGAAGCAGCCAAATTCCTTGCAGGCAAACCGGCAGGACGTTATGATATGAGTGACGTGATCGGCTGATCCTGACAGATTGAGCCGCAACAGAATAAAATACAGGTAATACAGACGGGGTTCGTGTAAGATCGGACCCCGTCTTTTTTGGATGAAATTGCGGTTTTTGAAATTTTTCCCAGAATAGGATAGCGGAAAAAGTGCCATATTAGGAATACAGAATTTTTTAGAAAAAGGAGAAGATCATATGAAAAAATGGAAGGCGATTCTTTTTGGTACTTTGCTTACCCTGTCTCTGTGTACATTTACAGCCTGCGGCACAGAGGTAAACAATGCGGATGAAACAGTGGATGAAAAAGATAAAAACACGAAGGATAAGGAAAAAGATACAAACGAAAATACTGCCGCAGAAGATGAAACTATGGAAGAAAAAGCAGACAATGACGGTGTGAAGGACAATGGAGAGAGCATTAAGGATTCCGGCACGGATAACAATGAGATGTCCGATGGAAATATTACCGTGACGCCTGCAGGAAATGGAAATAACGGGACAGCAGCACCCGGAGCTGCGGATGCTGACAGAAACGAAAATGACGGAACTGTATCCGGTGAGCTGGGTGACAGTGTAAAGGACCTTGGCGACGGCGTAGGTAATGCAGTGGATGATATTGGAAACGCAGTGGGAAATGCGGTAGAAGGAAGATAACAGATATTTTACCACAGCATTGCATAAAACTGTTTCAGATGCTATTATCAGTGCATGGAAAGAAGATGGAGGATAGGATTATGAAATTCAGACCATGCATTGATATACATAACGGAAAGGTAAAACAGATCGTAGGAGGAAGCCTGAAGGATCAGGGGGATCAGGCGGCAGAAAATTTTGTGTCAGAGCAGGATGCGGCATTCTATGCAGAGCTTTATAAGAAGGCAGGATTAAAGGGCGGTCATGTGATCCTTCTGAACGGAAAGGATTCCCCGAACTATGAAGCAACAAAAGTCCAGGCACTTCAGGCTCTGGGAAAATATCCCGGAGGGCTTCAGATCGGAGGCGGCATCTGCCCGGAGAATGCGGCAGAATATCTGGAGGCTGGCGCCAGCCACGTGATCGTAACCTCCTATGTGTTTAAAAACGGAGTGATCTCCTGGGAAAATCTGGAGAAGATCCGTGATGCTGCAGGGAAAGAACATCTTGTACTTGACCTGAGCTGCCGCAAAAAAGATGGCAAATATTATATTGTCACAGACCGATGGCAGAAATTTACAGAAGAGATCGTGACACCGGAGCTGATGGAAAGGCTTGGAAGCTTCTGCGACGAATTTCTGGTCCATGCAGTGGATGTGGAAGGAAAGGCCCGAGGTGTGGAAACAGAGCTTGCAAAGCTTCTGGGACAGTATACAGCCCATCCGGTGACCTATGCAGGCGGTGTGGGTTCTATGGCAGATATTGAAGAGCTTCGAAAAGCAGGTCAGGGCAGACTGGATGTGACTGTTGGCAGTGCTTTGGATATTTTTGGCGGAAGTATACCCTTTGAAGCTCTGGCTAAAATGAAATAGTATATACAAATAGTGAAGCAGATGCTTTTGTCCCATCAATCTTCTGGCACTGGTGTGCAGATATACATTTGTAATGAATTAATTAGATGAAATACTCTAATAGTTGCGCATTCACGACAAAAAAAACATTTTGAAGGAATATATCGAATAAATTTGGAAAAAATTTATGAAATTTTTGAAAAGTGATGTTAAAATTCAATTTAATATGTTATAATAGCAACATAAAACAGCAAAGGGGATGGAAGTCATGAAATTTATTATTAGTGGAAAGAATATAGCAGTAACCGAAGGACTTAAAACAGCTGTTGAGGACAAGCTTGGTAAACTTGAAAGGTATTTCACTCCTGAAACTGAGATTTCAGTAACCTTAAGCGTTGAGAAGGATCGCCAGAAGATCGAGGTAACGATCCCTGTGAAAGGTAACATTATCCGTTCCGAGCAGGTAAGCAATGATATGTATGTATCCATCGATCTGGTTGAAGAGGTAATTGAGCGTCAGCTTCGTAAATACAAGAACAAGATCGTTGACAAGCAGCAGGAATCCACAAACTTCCAGAAGGCATACCTTGATAAGGATTATGAAGAGGATGAGGAAGTTAAGATCATCCGTACCAAGAAATTCGGGATCAAACCAATGTATCCGGAAGATGCATGCGTACAGATGGAGCTTCTCGGACATAATTTCTTTGTATTCTTTAATGCTGAGACAGAGCAGGTTAACGTAGTTTATAAACGTAAAGGAAATACTTACGGACTGATCGAACCAGAGTTCTGATAGGGAATTTTATTATCACAACTGAATATTGAATGGAAGGCTCCGGGAATCTGTGTGAGAAATCGGCAGGTTTCCGGAGCCTTTTATGTCACAGCAAAATCAGGCTTCTTTTCTGTTGCAAGCAATAGGGGAGAATTATATAATGAAGACATATGCGAAAGGAGAAAGGAAAAAGAAGCTTCCTGTGGTGATCTTAAGTGTAGCTCTTGGTATGACCATGATACCGGCTACCTGTATGGCAGCGGAATTTAACAGTGGTGACACCATAAAAGAACAGACTGTGGAGGACCTGGAACTGAGTTCCGGAGAAAACAATACAAAGGATTCCCAAAAGTCAGAAATACAATGGACAGGATTTAAATGGGACAGCTATTCCCAGGCAGAGATAACGCTTACGTCAGCCGTTAACGGCGTCTGCTATTATAAGTGGGCAGAGCGGGGGGAAGACGGAAATCCCCAGGTGCCTCAGATCGAGACCGGAAATACCGTGAATGATGAGGTTTTGATCAGTGAGGATGAAGAGTTCGGGATCACACTTGCAGACCTGGATACAGACCAGGCAGTTGATTTGTATATCCAGATTGAGGATGAGAATGGGAAATTAAGTGATCTGAAGCGGATGGAGCTGGATCAGGACAGCCGCCCGGCGAAAAAAACAGATTCTGAGAAAAAACATAAAGCATCCAAACCAAAGGCAGAGGACAGTACGGTAGAGGGGCTGGATTCTCCTCTGGAATTCTACCCGGATACATTTTATGATTTTAAGGTTATCGGTGCAGGTACCGATAATGAGGATCCGGAAAACGGAGACATTAAGTGGGTGCCTGTTTACTGGAGCACATCTGCGAATCCGAATTCCAACCGGATCCGAAGCACCTGGAAGATCGGTTCCAAGGAAGGAATCGACCAGGAGGGAACTTTTAATCTGTATGTTTTCTTCCGCAAATATACCTGCAGGGATTCCAAATGGCAGTCTACGGATAAGATACAGTCTGTACAGTACAAGTTTCAGTCAGCCTCACTTCCTGAAAAATAATACTGTGTGAAGTGCGAATATCTCCTTGACATAACAAATATGTAACTCACGGAGAAAAGGAGGAAAGTAAATGAAGAAAAAAGTTCTGGCACTTTTTTTAAGTGCTGCACTTTGTGTGACGGTGCTTCCGGCAACCGGTATGGCTGCAGAGTTTGGCAGCGGTGATGCAGAAATCACAGAAAATACTGCGGACAGCCAGGAGCTGTTTTCCGCAGAGGAAACTACAGAGCCTGTGGGAGATACTGAGCAGCCTACAGAAGACAGTGAGGATATTTCTGAGGAAATGGTGGATAACTCTTCCGATGCAACCATGGAAGATGTGGAAAACGCGGAGAACAGCGAGGATGCTTTCGGCGGAGCTGAGGAAGGAGTTTCAGAAGAAATCTCCAGTGAGGATGATCCGGAAGTATTATTGACAGAACTGATACCTGAAGAAGCAGGAGACAGTATGGAAGAAGAAAACGCAGAAGCTATGTCAGCGTCAGCTCCGGAGCTGACAGTGCCACCGACAGCGGGTCCGGAACCGACAGTGCCACCGATAACGGATCCGGAACCGACAGTGACACCGACAGCGGATCCTGAACTGACAGTGACACCAACACCGGTGCCAAAAATAAACGTAAAATGGACCGGAGAAAAATGGGTAAGCCGCAATTCTGTAAATGTGACACTTAAAGTTGATGCAAACGGAGCCTGCTACTATAAAGCTGTAGCGAGAAAAAAGGACGGAACTTCTGATGTTCCGAGGGTCGATACGGGAAACTCTCGTGTGGCGGTTACTGCAAACAGAAGCTTTGTGATATATCTTAAGAATCTGGATACAGAGAAAGAATTTGATCTGTATCTTAAGGTATTGGGTTCAGACGGAAGAACCAGCAACCTGAAAAAATTAAAGTTGAATTACAGGGGAACCCGCCCGAAATATGATGTGACGCCGACGCCAGCCTATACACCTTATATGCCGGATGTTAAAGATAGTTTTGTAAGAGGTTTGGATTCTCCGCTGAAATTTACTCCGAATAAATATTATAATTTTACCGTGACCGGTGCGGGAACTACAAATTTAAATCCCGGGCCTGGAGATGTGAAGTGGGTGCCGGTTTACTGGAGTACTTCACCAAATCCAACCGATAACAGGAAGAATACTACATGGCGGATCGGATCTGCCAAAGGAATAAACAAAGCCGCAACTTATAACATGTATATCTTTTTCCAGAAGTATGTTTATCAGAAATCTGAATGGAAAAAGACTGATGAAGTACAGTCAGCTGTATACCAGTTCCGGTCCGCGGCCCTTACAACGGTAAAGCTTACCACGCCCGGGTTATCCGGCACTTCCAACAGCCCTGCCGGCATCGTCTTCAAATGGAAAAAAGCTGCAAATGCTTCCGGCTATAAGATTTATCGAAGGACCGGAAACAGCAGCAAGTGGGTCAATATCGCTACCGTAAGCGGAAGCAATACGCTGGTCTATACAGACGGATCAGTAAAATCAGGAACCATGTATACCTATACAGTCCGCGCATACAAGGGTTCTGCTTTAAGTGCTTATAACAAAAACGGCAGCCGGATCGTCCGTCTGACAGCTCCGGTGCAGTACAAACCGTCCAGCAAGGCTTCCGGGAAGCTGACTGTCCGCTGGAAAAAAGCAGCTGGTGCTTCCGGCTATCAGATCCAGTATGCGGCATCAAGGTCCATGAGAGGGTCCAGGACAGTGTCCGCCAGTGCACTGACCCGAACACTTTCCGGTTTGAAAAAGGGAAGCACTTATTATGTTCGTATCCGTGCATACAAAAAAGTGAGCGGAAAGACATATTACGGTGCCTGGAGCAGTGTGAAAAATGTAAAAGTAAGAAAATAAGATCTGTAATATCCCGCGGGATCCTCGAAAACAGGATCCTATGCGGGATATTTTCTGTTGTTCCTGACATGATTTGTTAAATAATTGTTCATTGTTTTTATAACAGGAAAGTGGTAGAATATATACCATATGTGATCCAGTATAACGGATATCAACAGAGAACTGGAATGATCCAAAATTGGACAGATCAGAGACAGCAGTCTTATTCGAATAAAATGATTGGAGCAGAAACATGAATGTTTTTTCAAAAGTATTTGGAACCCGCAGCCAGCGTGAGGTAAAACGTATCATGCCGCTGGTTGAAAAAACCGAAAGCTATCAGTCTCAGATGCAGCAGCTTACGGATGAGCAGTTACGAGACAAAACAAGAGAATATAAGAAACGTCTTGCAGAAGGTGCAACACTGGATGATCTTCTTCCGGAGGCATTTGCCACCGTACGTGAGGCAGCCAAGCGTGTACTTGGAATGGAGCATTACCGTGTACAGATCATCGGTGGTATCATCCTTCACCAGGGCCGTATCGCCGAGATGAAAACAGGTGAAGGTAAAACTCTTGTTTCCACACTTCCTGCATATCTGAATGCCCTTGAGGGAAAAGGTGTCCACATCGTAACCGTCAACGACTACTTGGCAAAACGAGATGCTGAGTGGATGGGTAAGGTTCACGAGTTCCTTGGCCTGACTGTAGGCGTGGTACTTAACGACATGAAGCCGGAAGAGCGTCGTGCGGCATACGGATGTGACATCACATACGTAACAAACAATGAACTTGGATTTGATTATCTTCGTGACAATATGGTCATCTATAAAGAACAGCTTGTTCAGAGAGATCTTCACTACTGTATCATCGATGAGATCGACTCTGTTCTGATCGATGAGGCACGTACACCTCTGATCATTTCCGGACAGAGCGGCAAGTCCACCAAGCTTTATGAGGTGTGCGATATCCTTGCACAGCAGCTGGAGCGTGGTGAGGCCAGCCATGAGATGACCAAGATGGCAGCCATCATGGGTGAGGAGGTTATCGAGACCGGTGACTTCGTTGTAAATGAGAAAGATAAGATCGTCAACCTTACCGAGCAGGGTATCAAGAAGGTTGAGAAATTCTTTAATATCGAGAACCTGGCAGATCCGGAAAACCTGGAGATCCAGCACAACATCATCCTTGCACTTCGTGCACATAATCTGATGCACAAGGATCAGGATTATGTTGTAAAAGATGACGAGATCCTGATCGTTGATGAGTTTACCGGACGTATCATGCCGGGCCGTCGTTACTCCGATGGTCTTCATCAGGCGATCGAGGCGAAAGAGCATGTGAAGGTTAAGAGAGAGAGCAAGACTCTCGCAACCATTACCTTCCAGAACTTTTTCAACAAATATGATAAAAAAGGCGGTATGACAGGTACAGCCCTTACCGAAGAAAAAGAGTTCCGTGATATTTACGGCATGGACGTTGTAGAGATCCCGACCAACCGTGTAGTACAGCGTAAAGACCTTGATGATGCTGTTTACATGACAAAGAAAGAGAAATTCAACGCCGTTGTAGAGGCAGTTAAGGAAGCTCACGCAAAACATCAGCCGGTACTGGTTGGTACGATCACCATCGAGACTTCCGAGCTTCTCAGCAGAATGCTGAAGAGAGAGGGAATCCCCCACAATGTATTGAATGCCAAGTTCCATGAGCTTGAGGCTGAGATCGTAGCTCAGGCAGGACAGGCAGATGCCGTTACCATCGCGACCAACATGGCAGGCCGTGGTACCGATATCAAGCTTGACGATGTGGCAAGAGAGGCCGGCGGTCTGAAGATCATCGGTACCGAGCGTCATGAGTCAAGACGTATCGATAACCAGCTCCGTGGACGTTCCGGACGACAGGGAGATCCGGGTGAATCCCGTTTCTACATTTCCCTTGAGGATGACCTGATGCGTCTGTTCGGTTCCGAGAGACTGATGAAGGTGTTCACATCCCTTGGTGTTGAGGAGAATGAGCAGATCGAGCACAAGATGCTTTCCAATGCCATCGAGAAAGCCCAGGAGAAGATCGAGTTCAACAACTTCGGTATCCGTAAAAATCTTCTCGACTATGACCAGGTTAACAATGAGCAGAGAGAGATCATCTATGAGGAGCGTCGCCAGGTACTTGACGGTGAGAATATGCGTGATGCCATCTACAAGATGATCACAGATATCGTAGACAGCATGACAGACATGTGCTTTTCCGATGACATGGATTCTTCTGAGTGGGATCTTAATGAGTTCAACACTGCGATCACTCCGATCATTCCGATCCACCCGCTGACCGCAGAGAAGGTAAAAGGCCATAAGAAAGATGAGATCAAGCACATTGTGAAGGAAGAGGCTGTGAAGCTTTATGAAGCGAAGGAGGCTGAGTTCCCGGAACCAGAGCAGCTTCGTGAGCTTGAGCGAGTTGTCCTTCTGAAATGCATCGACAGCAAATGGATGGATCACATCGATGATATGGAAATGCTCCGTCAGGGTATCGGTCTGATGGCATACGGCCAGAGAGATCCGGTTGTTGAGTACAAGATGAACGCATTCGAGATGTTTAACAGCATGATCAGCTCCATTCAGGAAGACACTGTACGTATGCTGTATCATGTTCATGTGGAGCAGAAGATCGAGCGTGAGCAGGTTGCTAAGGTAACCGGCACAAACAAAGATGACAGCGCAGGCCCGAAGAAACCGGTTCAGCGAAAAGAAGATAAAGTATATCCGAATGATCCGTGCCCATGCGGAAGCGGCAAGAAATACAAACAGTGCTGCGGACGTAAGGCTGCCAAGATCTGAGAATAAAGATAAAAATAGTCTCACCCTGATGATGCGGTGGGGCTATTTTTTCTGGAATTTCTGTTACACAGAAACAGAGTACAGCGAATATTAAATAATAGTCATATAGACTTGTCTGATTTTTCATATGCTGCGTTGTCGTCAATCGCCGTAGCCACCGCTA
>OIXR01001684.1_pt1 | contig 14135 bp, 12 predicted proteins | sample 1587831 | NCBI WGS metagenome assembly OIXR01 (sample SAMN03283263) | human gut metagenome | biome: human-associated habitat; material: feces | host: Homo sapiens | place: USA | collected 2013
CTTATTCAAAAATTATAGACTATCAACCACCGAGCCGGCAGGCGAGACTTTGAACCTTCGAGCACAAGACCTACGCTCGCTTAATGCCATACTGCCAAAGGCTTTAGAGGTTAATTGATAGTCTATAATTTTTGAATAAGCCCAATCCTTGAGGTAACGTTTTGTCATATGGCTGTTTGTCTATTTCCAAGCATTAAAAAAGAAGAGAAAACCGGATTTTGGCTTTCCCTTCTATTTAACTGTTTATAATTTTATTTTTTTATCTTAACCTGCTTTGGCTTTGACCATTTGCCCTGATAAGTTTCCCCTCCTTTGACAACAATGGCTTTTGCTCTTGCATACAATTTTTTAGCCTTTTTAAACTTGCTATTTGATACACTATATGTCAATTTCTTAGTTGTTTTTGTCACTATTGTCTTTTTAAACCTCTTATCTTTTGCAATCTGTACTTTGTACTTGGTTGCGCCTTTAACTCTCTTCAATGTAAGACTTATTTTCTTAGCATTTTTCTTTTTAATTGCTTTTTTAACAACTGCCTTTCCAACATTTACAGATGATTTTATTGTAGTCTGACTTGGTTGTTTTTTAGTTGTTGTTTGTGCATTTGTATTTGTTGTAGTTTCTACTGCTGATGTTGTCTCTACTGCTGCAGGTGTAGTTGTTTCTACTGCCACTGGTGTGGTTGTCTCTGCTGTTGCAACTGTAGTTGTTTCTGCCGCTGCTGTTGTAGTTGTTTCTGCCGCTGCTGTTGTAGTTGTAGTTGGTTCCTTGTATTCTGAATATGCAGGATCTGCAAGTTCTGCAGGTGTTTTTCCTGTGAGTCCAGGGTCTGCCTTAATTGACACAGTTTTCTTTAACCCAAATGATTCTACATTGTTACTTGTATACTGTGATCTTACTTCTACTTCATATGTACCTGTCGCAAGTCTGTTTTCATAGTAACTTGCCACATCCCCATTGATTCCTACCTTGATACAAACACCATCTACAAAAAGATTCAATCTCTGACCTGTTAAATCTGCCACATCAGACCATGCAATAGTAAATCCATAGCTTATACCTTCTGTTAAAATTGAAAGTCCAAGTGGTAAATTTGGCTGATTTGGTTTGTCAAATGACTGTGCATTATCTATAACCTGACCTTTAACAGTAACCTTTGATGACTGACCAAATGATGTTGCCGCCAAAGCTGACTCTCTGCCTTCTGCATCCACTGCTGATAAATATGCCAGATATTCACCTGCTGATACACTTTCCAATATAACATTTGACTTGGTAATTCCGTCTACATATACACGTCTGTAAGGTGTACCTGTCTTTGCATCAAATAAATATAAATTGTAACCTACAACTGATGAATCTGCTGATGGAATACTTGCTTCTGATGATGGTGCCCATGCAACACCTAATTTATTGTCTGCCTGCGCCGGATTGTCAGCAGGAACTTCCGGATTTCCTGTAATATAACTTAATCCCGCCGGTGTTTTTGGACCTATGCAATTAACAGGATATGTGTAATTAAGAGTTGCTCCTGTTACTGTAAAGCTAACTGTTTCTGATAATGGTCCCTCACCCATGCTGTTTACATTTGCAGCCTGTGCTGTATATGAACCTGCTGAAAGTCCACCTACTACACCGCCTTTTGTAGCATTACCAATCTTTGTAACTAACTTTCCATCCTTGTAAATATAAATAACTGTTGATGTAACTGTTGGATCATATCCAGCTACATTTGCTGGGTCATCGGCTCCTGCCCATGCAAACATAATTGCATTTTCAATTGTATCCGAACCACTTTTGCTATTAGCAACAAGTCCTATTACTTTTTTCTCAGGTAATGATGTTGCTGTTTTTGCTGCACTTACATTGCTTGTTGGATAGTATGTAATCGAAGATACTATCATTGCAATGGCACAAATAATCGCACCAAATTTCTTTAATCTTTTCATTTCATAAACCTCTCTTTCATTTGATTAAACATTCATTGCAATTATACACTTTTAAAAAGTTATTTGCTAGTATCCTATTTTTATATATGGGATTAATTTTTTAGGAAAGTGTTTTAATTTTAAGATTTTCCATATATATGTACATACACAAAAAACTCCTAAAAATGTAAAAAAAAAGCGCGAGACGGGGATCGAACCCGCGGCCCCCTCCTTGGCAAGGAGGTGCTCCACCACTGAGCCACTCGCGCATTGTACGTGTGCGTCACACGCAAGAAAAATAATATCATAGCTTTACACATCTGTCAATATATTTTTTTAATATTATTTTATAATTTTTTATCACTACTTCTACAATAATTCTTTATAATCATTAATGCTATACTTTGATATACTCTTGATTTTTTCCCAGTTATGTTTCGACTTTTCATCGAAGACTGCCACAACATTAAACTCTCCAAGTGATGCTCCTGTTACACCCGCTAGAATATCCTCAAACACAAGGCATTTATGTGGATTAACTTTTATTCGTCTTGCAGCTTCCTCATATATGTCAGGATAACCTTTTCCACGTTCAACTTCATCCACTGTCACTATTTTCTGAAAATATTTTAATATTCCTTCACGCTCCAATGTTTTCATAAAAAGTTCTCTGTCTGAGGATGTTGCCACTGCCATCTTTATATTAAGTTTATGTAGTTCTTCAAGAAATTCTTTCGCATAAGGCTTGCATACAACCTCTGTTGCATATTCCTTTTTTGCCATTTCAATCCATTCCCTTACAATATCATCTTTGTCTTCGTTTAAGCCAAATCGTTCTATTGTATAAACTGCTGCTCTCTCAGCGCCAAGAGGAGAAATCTCATCTACATAATCATCCGGAACCTGAAAGCCTCTGTCACCTAAAAATTTTTCATCTACCTTTTCCCATACCCATGAGCTATCAAGAAGGGTACCATCTAAATCAAAAACAGCACCTTCAATATTTTTTAACCAGTTTTCTCTGTTCATTAACACTCCCATTCTTATAAAAACTTATTTTTTATTTATTTTTTCTTTTCTTTTTTCAATAATCATTTATTTTTATTTACTATATTTTCGTATAAAATTAGAATAATACAGTCTTGTTTTTTTAACAAGTACAAATTCATCAAACTAAACATATGTTGTCTTTACAAACATTTGTGCCAAAGAAAGGATTATATATTATGATAAACTAATGCTTAAAACTTTTCATATAGCAAAATCAAGACAGGGCGTATATATGTTTTCGTAATAATAAAGCAACTTATTATGCATTAGTATCTATGGATAAAAAGGATTGTTCCATTTGATCTAATAATTCTTTAAATAATTCCAGTGCTTTTTCTATTGGTTCTTTTGTTGTCATATCCACTCCTGCTAATTTAAGCAAATCGATTGGATCCTTTGAGCCGCCGCCTGTTAAGAATTTCATGTAGTCCTTAACTCCTGCTTCGCCCTGTTCCATTATTTTCTTAGATAATGCTATTGCAGCAGAAATTCCTGTTGCATACTGGTATACATAAAATGGATTGTAGAAATGTGGAATTCTTGCCCATTCCAAAGCAATTTCTTCGTCTAATACCATATCTTCGCCAAAATATTGCTTATTTAAATCATAATATACTTTGCAAAGAATGTCGCTTGTAAGAGTTTCACCTTCTTCAACCATCTTATGAGTTATTTTTTCAAATTCTGCAAACATAGTCTGGCGATATAATGTCCCCTTAAACTGTTCAAGAAAATGATTTATTAAGTAAGCTTTTTCAGCCTTGTTATCAGTATTTTTTAGCAAATAGTGTATTAATAATGACTCATTGCATGTTGATGCCACTTCTGCCACAAATATCTTATATCCGGCATTGATATAGCTCTGGTTTGAATCTGAATAATATGAGTGAAGGGCGTGACCCATTTCATGTGCCAAAGTAAATACATGATCTAATGTTCCCTGATAGTTTAAAAGAACATAAGGATGTATCCCGTAGGCTCCCCATGAATATGCCCCACTTCTTTTTCCTTCATTTTCATAAATATCTATCCAACGATTGTCAAAGCCTTCCTGAAGTTTGTTAATATAATCTTTGCCCATTGGTGCAAGACCTGCCTTAACCATTTCTTTAGCCTTTTCAAAAGGAATTTTTTTATCAGGAGTTTCAACTATAGGTGCATAAACATCATACATATGAAGTTGATCAACACCTAAAGCTTTCTTTCTAAGCGACACATATCTGTGCATTAAGTCCATATGTTCATGAACAACTTCAATTAAGTTGTCATAGACTTCCTCCGGAATATTGCTTTCATCCAAATACATTGCTCTAGTTGAAGGATAATTTCTTACATCAGCATAAAAACAAGCCTGTTCCACATTGGCATTATATGTTGCCGCAATAGTATTTTTCATTTTTCCATATGTGCCATATAAAGCCTTAAACGCATTTTTTCTAAGCTGTCTGTCAGTGCCACTTAAAATCGGCACAAAATTGCCATGTGTTATCTTTATTTCATTGCCATCCTTATCCTTAACTGTTGGGAAATCAATGTCTGCTCCATTATACATAGCATAAATATTGTCAGCAGCACTTGCCATACGTTTACTTTTTGCAAGAATTTCTTCCGTCTTCTTATCTAATGTATGAGCCTTTGCTCTTAGTATTTCACTAATATATCTTCTATAATCGGCAAATTCCTTATTTTCCAACCATTCCTTTAAAACATTCTCATCCATTTCAAGAATTTCCGGTTCAAAAAATGCTGTTGCACTACCAAGCTCTACAACTAATTTTTGAGCTTTACCAGAATATGTCTGATACTTAGAATTTGTCATATCTTCATGATATTTCTGATTGGAATATACATAAACTTTTTCTGCCATAAGGTTTATTTCATCATTAAATTTCAAATATTCTAATAATGTCTCCTTATTCTTCGAAACATTATCTTTATATTTGTTATATTCTGATATCATTTTTAAGGCTTTGTCTAAATCATTTTCCATAGCCTGATCAGAAGAATACATATCTTCCATTTTCCATGTATTTTCTATTTTTTGTTCTTCTCTTTTCATTTCAATACCACATAATTCCTAAATGAATTACCTTTCTTTTTCTTTTAAACAAGTCCTATTGCTCTTAAAATATAGATAATTGCCGTAATTGTGAATGCTGAACACATTGTTGTCAAAACAATAACACTGCTTGTTAGAGTTCCTTCGCTGTGCATACTTCTTGACATTATGTAACAACTTGGTGTTGCTGGTGAGGCAAGCATAATTACTATTGCCATTAATTTTGCGTCCCTATATCCAAGCCATATTGCAATTGGAAGGAATACTAAAGCCCAGCCAACAAGCTTCATTGCAGTTGCTATAACTGCCGGTTTAATCTTTTGAAGTGCCTTGCCAAACTCAAAACTTCCACCTATTGCAATAAGTGCAAGTGGTGTTGCCATCTTTGAAAAATTAGAAATGGTGTTATCAAGCATTTTAGGAAAATGTACATTAAGCACTGACAAAATAACCCCTGCAACAATACTTAAAATAATAGGGTTTGTAGCTATTCCCTTTAACGTTGATGACAAAGTTTTTGACTGACCTGCACCTTTTTCGGGACATTCCACTGTAAGAATTATTACAGCAAATATGTTGTAAAGTGGAACTGCACCAATTATCATCAATGGAACCATTCCCGTATCTGAATAAATATTTAAGATAAACGCCGCTCCAAGTACTGCAGCGCTGCTTCTGTAGGAAGCCTGTACAAACTCTCCTATAATTGATTTATCTTTCATAAAAATTCTTGCAAGAAACCACATTGTAAGTATGCTTATTGTTGTTGCAACGGCACAAAAAATAACATAACCTAATTCAAATTTTTCCATAAAGTTATTGTTTACCATGTCCTGTATTAAAAGTGCCGGCAAAGTAACTTTAAAATTTATTTTATTGGATGCCTCAATAAATCCCTGATTTATCCATCCTATTCTTTTAAGTAAATATCCAACTACAATAACCACAAAAACGGGTACTGTAGCATTTAAGCTATAAATTAAACTGTCCATAATACTATCTGCCATTTTGCAGGATTTCATTCTGCAAGTTAGTATTAAACTCTCCTTTCTTAATCATTTCTATTTCAAACTTATATGGTGCATAAGATTTTTTGCTGTTTTCCGGATCTTTAACATAAGGTGTTTCAAGAATCTTTGGAATATTTTCAAACTGTTCCATATAAATTATTTGTCTTAAAGTGTCATATCCAATGTTTCCAAAACCTATATTTTCGTGTCGGTCTTTTCCTGCACCAAGCACGTTCTTGCTATCATTAATATGAAAAACACCAATCTGGTCTGTTCCGATAACCTTGTCAAACTTTTCAAAAACTCCGCTTAAATCATTTACAAGGTCATACCCGGCATCATTAACATGACATGTATCAAAACAAACTCTAAGCTTGTCATTGTAAACTACTCCATCATATATTCTTGCAAGTTCTTCAAAATTTCTTCCTATTTCGCTGCCCTTTCCTGCCATTGTTTCAAGGGCAATACATGCCTTACTATCCTTAGTTAGCACATTGTTAATGCCTTTCACTATCTGATTAATTCCTGCATCAACTCCTGCTCCAACATGTGAACCCGGATGAAGAACCATAATTCTGCTTCCCATTGCCTCTGTTCTTTCCAATTCTGTTGCCAAAAACTGCTCTGCGATTTCATATGTTTCAGGCTTAATTGTGTTAGCAAGATTAATAATATATGGTGCATGAATTACTATTTCTTCTATGTTATGTTCGCCCATATATTCCCATGCTTCTTTTATTTTCAACTCACTTATATCTTTTCTGCGGGTGTTCTGTGGTGCTCCCGTGTATGCCATAAAAACATTTGCACCGTAAGAATATGCCTCCTTAGCTGAGCCTAAAAGCATATCCTTTCCACTCATTCCAACATGAGAACCTATTTTTAATTTCATATGCTATACCATTTTTAACTTTCTATTCTTGATTTTAATATTATCTGTTTTATATTGATTTTCCTAAAACAATATACCACATTCCATAAGGTTTTACTATTTTTGTTGGATTATTTTTATCTTTATGATACTCTAATTAAGTAATTTTTATTGAAAGCGGAGACTAATAATATGAACTATGATTTTAAAACAGATTGTGATTCTAATAATAATTGTAATTCTAATGCAAAAAATAGCTCTGAAATAGATTTAGATAATCTTACGTTTGAATTTATATCTGAAATAAATGATAAACTTTATGAAGATCTGTCTAATATTGCTAATATATGTAATAATTTTGATAATGTTAAGAATACATTTTTTATTGATAACGAGGATTGTGAAACAACTATTGATAATGAACCGAATGAAAATATAAAAGATAATAATACTTTAGAAGATGATTATTCAAAAGTCATTATTGCAAAAAAAGATAAAACAATTGTAGGTTTTATTTCCATCTATCTTATAGATGAATCAACTGCAGAAATTTGTGGCTTTGTATTGCCCGAATATCGCAATAATAACATTGGCAATTATCTTATGGAGAAGCTTTCTTATGAAATGGAAGATTTCTATATTTCCATTCCTGTTGCAAAAGATAATAAGACAGCTCCAAATTTTCTTAGAACCAATGGTTATTATCCAAGTACCACTGAATGTTCAATGGTTATTAACACAGACAACATTGTTGAAAAGCCTTCATCCTTTGACTGTTCAATTGATTTTAAGAAAACAGAAAATGAAGATGAAATTATATTTGAGATTTTTAAAGATAATAACAACATTGGTTCCTGTTTCGTAAGCATTTTTGAAACCTGTGGATGCATTCATAATGTTGAAATTAATGAAGCTTTTCGTGGCAATGGTTACAGCAAACTTCTTTTACAATATTCTTTATATGATATAAAAAATATATGCCAAAATATTATACTTCACGTTACAAAAGAAAACGTTCCGGCATATAATCTTTATAAGAAACTTAACTTTATTACCACATCAGAAATTATTTATTATGATAATCTATAAAAATTCAACTTTTATACTATTCCACAAAACATTAAATGGACCACTATCTTTGCAAATTTATTTTACAAAGATAGTAGCCCATTCTCACTTACTATACATTTTTTAGTCCAACTCTTTCTTATGTTTATTCTTCATCTGTACAACTTTCAGTTTCCTCTACCTTTGTAGTTGTTTCCACTTCTGTAGTATTAGGAACTTGTGTCGTTGTTTCTATTTTAACAGTTGAACTTTCTTCTTTAGTTGTTGTTTCCTGATTTAATCGTTTAATATCTTTCTTTGTTGATACAACTGCTGTTTTCTCTTTATCTTTATCTTTATCTTTATCCTTGTCTTTTTTTACTGACTTTCCACTTAAAATTCGTCTTGCGGCACAAGGATTGCCAAGTCTTGAAATTATTACACCCTGAGTCTTGTTTGCAGAATGAAGAATCTTCCCGTCGCCAATATAAATAGCAACATGACTTATTCTATTCTTGTTTTTTCTGTCGGTATGATAAAATACTAAATCTCCCGGTTTAAGCTTGTTACTTTTTACTGTTTTGCCATTGTAAGCCTGCTCTGCTGCCGTTCTGCTTAAACTATATCCAAATTTTTTAAACAAAGACATTGTAAAACCTGAACAGTCTGCTCCGCTTGTAAGACTTGTTCCACCCCAAACATATCTGTTTCCAAGGAATTGTGTTGCATATTTCAAAAACTCTGCTGCTTCGCCTTCTTTTGGAAGAGAAGTTTCTTCCAAAGTATATGTAATGGCATTAGCTGCCCATTCCTGCTCAAGCATATCATCATATTCTTCCGGGGTATACAAATATTCCTTGTGAATCTTTACAGTAACATCTTTAGTCTTAATCCATCCTGACATTGTGGATGTTCTCTCTACTTTAATCCACTTCTTGTCCTTGCTTATATCTGTTATTGGATATTCTGCCTTCTCCTGTAGATTAGACAAAACTTTTGATTTCTTATTATCTTCGCTTCTAAGTTCTGTTTTCTTCGCTTTAACCTTTACAATAACGTCCTTGGCTTCAATTAAAACTTCCTTAGCCTTCTTGCCTGTTACTACATTTTCTTTCTTAACATATCCTGTAATCTTGTCAGATTTAATCTGGTAAAATTTTTTTCCTTTTTTAAGAATCTTAACGTAACTGCCATCTACACCAATTCCTACAACTTTAGACTTTTCATCGTCCTTCTCGTATATTTCAACCATCTCATCTGAATCATCTTCAGACTTGACTTTCTTCTTTTCAATCTTTATTGCACTTACATTCTTATACTTTTCAGGAAAAATTAAATCAACCTTTTTCTTAGTTTCTACAGGTGCCTTTGTCTCATTTTGCACTGCCGTAGTTGTTTCCTGAATTGTTGTTTTCTGTACACTCTTCGTCTCCGCCCCGCTTGTGTGATGTCCTCCTGAAACAGATTTAATTCCTATAATTCCGCCAATTAAGGCTACTGTAAACACTGATGCCACTATAATTTTCTTTTTCATTCTCTTATGTTGCTCGTCCTTTTTTCATTTATCATATTATTATAACATTTTCATTACAAAATAACACAATTTGAAATATTTTTATTATGTATTTTTTACATTTTTATGTAGAAATTGCAGATTAGAAAGACAACATGTGCAAATTTTGTGACAAGTTATTTAGTTTGTCTTGTTTTTGTACAAAAGTAAAAGGTATATCACTTACTTGCGATATACCTTCTTTGTTTCTTATTTCGTTCTGACTTAGTCATACTTGGCTGTTTCCAACATTCCCTTGACTTTCCATGGCCAATATACAAACTCTGCCTTTGCAATTATCTTTGACTTGCTTACATAGTTTGTTGTTGTCCAAAGTCTTGAATCCTTAGAATTGTTTCTGTTGTCACCTAAGACGAAATAACTGTCTTCTGGCACTTGATATACAAGCTCTCCACCGGATTCCTCTGAACCATTTTCCCAGTACCAATCCTCTTTTAAGTATGTTTCTTTTAATGGCTCTTTTGAGTCGTTAATATAAATCTTTGAATCTTTAATTGTTACCTTTTCTCCCGGCAAACCGATTACTCTCTTTACGAAGTTTTCTGATTCATCATCAGGATATTTGAAAATTATGATTTCACCTCTCTGTGGTTCCTTGAACCAATAAGCTGTTCTAAGTCCAATCATTCTTGAACCTGTCATAATTGTATTCTCCATTGAGCCTGATGGTACGTTGGCATTAATTATAAGAAAATTATTAATGCACAATGCCAAAGCAATGGCTACAACAAAAATTCTTACCCAACTGAAAAATTCCTTCTTGGGATCAACTTTCTCTTTTTCTTTCTTGTCTGAAGCATTATGTAAATCCTTGTTCTCTGCTTCATTGTCAATAATAGTCTGGTCTTTCATAAGATCTCCTTTCGCTATCCGTTTTTAAGTTAGCACTTACCCTTAGTCAGTACTCTACCATTCTTTCTTTTAAATCAGATAAATATTTTGTAACAGTTTTATTAACGGATGAAATTAGTCTTAACTGGATCTTCCGGCTGTGGATGTTCAATTCCATTTTCTTTTCCAACCTGAATACACTTCAAAATCCAAGCCATATTTCGTCCAATATTTCTTACTATCTGAAGACCTTCTTCATCTTTTCTTACATCATCTGGATTGCTTCCGTGAACCATTGGCCAATAATTTCCGTTAATTAACGGCATATGGAAAAACTCAGGTATCTTTGCAATTTCATCAAGAGCACTTGTTGTTCCTGCTCTTCTTGCACTTACAACCATAGCTGCCGGTTTATATTTTAAATCTTTTCCTGCACTCCATGATAATCTGTGAAGAAATCCCATCATATTTCCACTAATTGATGCATAATGAACAGGGCTTCCAAAAACGACTCCGTCAGCTTCTTTAAGCTTCTTTGCTGCTTCAACTACTTCTCCGCCATACACACATTCACCTGTTTTTGAGCAACCGCCACAGCCCATACAACTTCCCTGTGGGTGTGCTCCTACGTGCATAATCTCTGTTTCAATGCCTTCTTCATTTAGGACTTTTGCCATCTCTTCCAATGCTGTATATGTACAGCCCTTAGCTTTAGGGCTTCCGTTAAACATTAATACTTTCATATTATCCTCCAAAAATAAATCACTTGAACTAAAGTATTATACCACAATAGCTTATATTCAGCCAAACACTTTCTTTAAAACTTCATCTTCATAGAGAACTTTTTTTGCCAGCTCCCTATATTTTTTCTCATGGAGATAAGTATGTCTGTGTGGTTTTATTGACGGTGCGATATCAATTGCCCTTGCATAATCCTCACGTTTTAGTCCAAGGGTGCTTACATAATCCCAGAAACCTGTATCTTCAAAAATCTTATTTACACGAATATATCTGTGGTCCTGAACCTTGCTCATTATATAAGTTGCAATTCCAACCTGAATTCCATGAAGTTGCGGATGCTCCAATGTTTTATCTAAAGCATGAGAAATAAGATGTTCGCTTCCGCTTGCAGGAGAACTGTTTCCTGCTATTTCATTGGCAATTCCACTCATTGCAAGAGAATCAAGAAGTTCTCTTAAGAACAGGTCATCTTTTATACTCTCAAAAGGAGTTCTCACAAAACTATTTACTGCTTTTTTTGCAATCATCATGGCAAAATCATTTAGCACCGCATATCCGTGTTCATCCTCAAATACCCAATCGTAAAGTGCTGTAATTTTTGATACCAAATCACCAATACCTGAATACAAAAACTTTTCCGGAGCACTTTTTATAACATCAGTGTCTGCAATAATTCCATATGCAAGTTTTGCCGGCACAGAAGTTCTTCTTCCATTAACAAGTAATGACGCACTGGCACTGGAAAAGCCGTCACTGGATGCAGATGTAGGCACACTAATGAAAGGTAATTTTCTTAAATAAGCTGCATACTTTGCAGCATCAATAACCTTTCCACCACCAATTCCCACAATAATCTGTGCCTTGCTGTCAATTGAAAAAGCCAAATCTATTATATCTTCTATTTTAATAGAATCCAGTTCCTTATATTCCAAAACATTAATATTTTCCTTTTGAAATGATTGAAGAACAGTATCTCCAAACAGGTCAATAAGACCGTTTCCAAAATAAACAACGGCATTCTCAATTCTGCTATCCTTAATGTAACTTCCTATATCTTTTAAAGTACCTTTTCCTACCTTAAGAATGGTGGGAATGGCAATGTGACTTCCATTCATAAGCTGCCTCCTTTTACTTACTACACAATTCCTCTCAACCAGTCTCTAACCTTCATTTTGTTAAGGCTGCGAACTATAACCAAACGACTGATTATAGAAATTATAATAACAATAATTAAATTATACAATATTATTAACACTTCCCTGTCAAGTTTCTTCAAAGCTTCACCTGATATATTAGAATTATTATACCCTTGATTTACTATTTTACTTATATGTATAGACTGCTTATTAAATGAATATTTATGTTCGCCATCTTTTCAAAATGATATTTGACACCTTTTGTCTTTCCATAATTTTTGTTGTAATTTTAAGCATAATAGTCTGTCCTTTTAAGTTTTTTGTTTTTGATTTCGAATACTGTATCCATTCTTTTAATCATTGTTGTAACTTCATTCCATACATATCACAATCCTTAAGGATTAACACTCCGCTGTCAGGCTGCTCGATTCCCTCTAATATAGATAAGAGAGTGGTCTTTCCACAACCACTCTCTCCTAATTTTTATCTTAACATTCTTTCATTTTTTAATCAAATATTTTATAATTGATTTACCAAAAGTAGGTCGGTTATTTAAGGAGGTAAATGATATGAAAAGAAGATTTATGTTTATTTTTGTTACTATGATGATGCTAAGCAGTTTTTGTTTGTTTAATAGCACTAGTGTTTCGGCTAAACAACAGACTCCAAAGTTATCTTCAACTAAGATTTCATTAGAAACAGGTTCAAAGAAAACACTTAAGATTAAAAAGCTTAGTAAAAATGCGAAAATATCTTGGAAGTCTAATAATTCTAAAATTGTAAAGGTTTCCAAAAAAAGGAATTGTTTCTGCAAAGAAAGTAGGTTCAACAGTTGTAAAAGCCACTGTTAAACAAAATGGCAAGAAATATGTATTAAAGTGCAAGGTAACAGTAAATAAATCAGTAACTACACCAACAGTTGCCAATAAGTGCCCACTGCCACCAACTGAGGGCTACAAGAAAAACAACTTATTTGATACTTATATTTCAGGAGGCGTTTCAAAAATAAGTTACTACATTAATGATGTACCTTATGAAACAAGTGACCAAAATAGAATTTCTGCTATTCTTTCCTACATGTCTATGCTGGATGTTGAAAAAATGGACAATCCAATGTTATCTGGAGGTTTTAAAATAACTTTAGGATTATCTGACAATCATTCTGCAAGCATAGGATTGGGAGATACTATTTTCAACCTGAATGGACAATATTACAAAATTAAAAATTCTAATATTTCAATAACAACTGTTATTAAGTACTTCTTAGCAATTTAATTTGTTATTGTAAATACTCAAAAGAGCTATGCCTATTAGATTTCTTACATCTTCTCAATGGTAAGATTTTTTTCTAAGCATAGCTCTTTGTTTATTCTAAATCTAACTAGACAAACTTCATATCTGTACCATATACGATAATTCTCGCTTATATGGTACAGATTTCTTAGAAATCTAACTAGACAAACTTCATATCTGTACCATATACGATAATTTCTGCTTATATGGTACAGATTTCTTAGAAATCAAGCTGGGCAAACTTCATATCTGTACCATATATGATAATTTCTGCTTATATGGTGCAGATTTCTTAAAAATCAAGCCGAGCAAACTTCATATCTGTACCATATACGATATTTCTTGCTTATATGGTACAGATTTCTTAGAAATCAAACTGGGCAAACTTCATATCTGTACCATATACGATATTTTCTGCTCATATGGTACAAATCTTTTAAAAGTACCTCATATCCTACGCAGCTCTTACTCTATGGGGTAGTTTCGGTTAAATTTGAATATATACAAGCTTTATACTTGCCCCATATTCTGCGCAAGCCTTACTCTATGGGGTAGTTTCGGTTAAATTTGAATATATACAAGCTTTATACTTG
>OIXR01001686.1_pt1 | contig 14093 bp, 8 predicted proteins | sample 1587831 | NCBI WGS metagenome assembly OIXR01 (sample SAMN03283263) | human gut metagenome | biome: human-associated habitat; material: feces | host: Homo sapiens | place: USA | collected 2013
TATAAGAAATTTACTCCCCCATAAATGGCAAAGGTAGCATCGCGGAGACGATTACTTTACCCATGATAGTTATGATAGATAAATGATAGTTAAAAACAGGAACTATCATGGAGTAACATGCTGTTTTACAATTATATAAATTTGATTATGATAGTATGATAGTTGTTTTGCTCAAAAAACTTTATATAGAAATACCCGTACTAAAGACAAGGATTGATTGTCCCTTATGATTTTGGTGCGGTTACCCTACAACTTCGTTCAGAGCTTCGGAATCTTTCAGGAGAGTATTTTAAAATATTCCCGATCCTTCTTGGAAGGAGCTATTATTGCAGGTTTCCAAGACTGTGAATGATGACAAACAGGGGTTCTGGTTGGAACGGATATTTCTTGAAAAAGAACGTAGTTCCGAGAGAACTCAAGCTCCATGACTTGTGTCGCATCTTTTCTTCGATCGTTTTTTCATCGCCAAGAAGCAACATCGAGTCGAATATCTTTCTCTCTTTCAAGAATTTTCGTCTGTTTTCCGGGGAATGTTCCATCCATTGCCGGATCCGGACTTCTTCTTCATAAGAAGCGGCTCCTTCAAAGAACTTATATAACGTTTCCCTGTCCATTTTTCATCTTTTTACTTATGCTTACATAATACTAACAGTTCACAAGCCTATATCCCCAGTTGAAAATGAAAAAAAATTTCATTTTTATATTTTTTCTTCCGATATCGAATGCCATAGTTCTCTCGGAACTGAGTTAATCAAGATTGCGGCAGCTGTCGCTGTGACATTGGGGCTTAGCTTATTATATCAATTTGTTTCAAATAAAAATGGAGTTGTGCCGATGCAATCCATTTATGTTCCTACCGGACAACGGGTGAACATCACGCTGTCGGACGGGACGAATGTCTGGCTGAATGCTCGGACGAAGATCGTTTACCCGGCTGTGTTCGACAAGTCCGTACGCCAGGTAGCGGTAGACGGAGAAGCCTATTTCGATGTGGCCAAAGATAAGAAAAGGCCTTTTATCGTGGAAACGGGCAAATGTAATATGGAAGTACTGGGAACAAAATTTAATGTGGAAGGCTATTCCGATAAAGACGATTTCGAGGTTACGTTGATGGAAGGAAGTGTGCGAGTTGCCTCCCGTATCGGTCTGGGGGATACATTGATGTTGAAGCCGGACAGCAAAGCTTGCCTGCAAAAGGACGGCAGGCTGAAAGTCATTCCGGTTGACGATTACAATCCCTATCGTTGGAAAGAAGGACTGATATGTTTTCGGAACGAATCATTCCTCTCGATCATGAATGATCTGGAGAAATATTTCGGAGTTAGCATAGTTGTTGAGAATAAGAATGTATTGAAATACTATTTCACGGGAAAGTTCAGGCAAGCAGACGGTATCGACTATGCGTTGAGGGTATTGCAGAGGGATATTCGTTTCAAGTATGAACGGGACGATGAAAATCAGATTATTTATATTAGGTGAACACAAGTAATAGAAGAACAGAAATAAAAAACACAATAATTAGTATTAACCTTATAAAATAAAAGGAAACATGAAAACAGGCAGTCAATAACAGAAAAATGCCGGCAAGCGCTGGGGGGCATTTACCGGCATTCCAATCAACACAATTTTAATTCATTGTATTAACTTCAAATCAGTTACAAAGGTATGAAAAAAAACTTTTTGTCGGGGGGATATTATCCGAAAACTCCGTCAGGTAAAAAAATCTTGAGAACTATGCGAATATCCACATTCCTTTTGGGAGCCTGCGTATTCTGTTCGTATGCTGAAGATTCACATTCGCAGAATGCCCGGGTTAGTATTAACAAGAACAATTCTCAGTTAGAGGAAATTCTAAATGAGATTGAAAGTCAGACAGATTATTTGTTTATCTATAATAACCAGGTAGATGTTAACCGGAAAGTTTCGGTAAAGGCGAAAACGAAACCTGTTTCAGAGGTATTGGATAACCTGTTCAAGAATGCGGGTGTCGAATATGAAATGGAAGGAACTCATATTATTTTGTCTTCGAAAAGCCGGGATGCGATCGCTGCCGCTCAACAGCAGACACATGTCTTAACCGGTCGGATTGTCGATAATAACGGCGAAGCGATCATTGGAGCGAACGTGGTGGTGAAAGGTACTACAAATGGTACGGTTACCGATATAGATGGTAATTTCTCTATCGAGGCCGATCCTAATTCGGTTTTGAATATTTCTTATATTGGTTACCTGTCAAAGGAGATCGTTGTCGGTAACCAAAAAACAATCAATGTCGTATTATTGGAAGATACGAAAACGCTGGATGAAGTTGTCGTGATCGGTTACGGTACGCAGAAAAAGGCGGACTTGACCGGTTCTGTAGCTAACGTGAGCACAGATGATTTGAATACACAGAGCAACACTACTATCGGGCAGGCCTTGCAAGGTAAGATTGCCGGTGTGGATATCGTTTCGCAGGGTGGTGCGCCGGGCGGTAGTACCCGTGTCATGGTCCGTGGTATCGGAACGTTGAACAATTCTTCTCCTTTGTATATCGTGGACGGTATGTATATGAGTGGAATCGATCATATCAATCCGAACGATATTGCCAGTATCGATGTGTTGAAAGATGCTTCTTCGGCTGCGATTTACGGTTCACGTGCAGCTAACGGCGTCGTTATAGTAACGACAAAAGAGGGAAGCAATACGGAAGGGAAACCGATTATCGATCTATCGGCCAATGTCGGCGTCAGTTCGCCTTCCAAATATCTGGATTTATTGGATGCTGCAGGCTGGGCGGAAGTGACGACCGTTTCCAGAAGGGCTGCCGGATTGAGTCCGCTCGAAATGGCACAGGATTTGGCTTCAAAACCGGATAATGACTGGCAGGACTTGATGTTTGGTCCGGCATTGATGCAAAACTATGCGCTTTCTGTGAAGGGAGGAGGTAAATATTCCACCTACTATAATAGTGTGGGGTATACGAATCAGGACGGCGTGATGAAAGGCACGAACTACCAGCGTTACACGTTGCAGAGCAAACAGGATTTCAAGAAGGGTATTTTCCAGGCTGGGACAAATGTCGTGTTGACTTATGATCAAAGCAATCCTTTATATTCGGTCATTAGAGGGGGAATGGTCGGACATACGTTGCAGGCTATTCCGACATGGGAACAATATGATGAAAACCGGACAGGTGGATATGGTGGCTTGTACGGAGACGTTGTGAATTTGACTCATCCGTTAGGTATGGTGGACGATAATTTAATGAAGAGATATAGTGATAATGTAAAAATATTTGCAAATGCTTATGTCTCCGTAGAATTAATGAAAGGTCTGAAATATAAGTTAAACCTGACTCCGGATTTCCAATTTTATCGCTATAATAGTTATGAAGGCCTGTTTGATTTCGGGCTGGCAAAACATGATATAACAGCGGTGACGGAACAGCAGACCCGTACACGTAATATTTTGGTCGAAAACTTGCTGACTTTTGATCGTACGTTCGGAGACCATAAGGTGTCGGCTCTTGTCGGATATACATATCAGGATTCCCGGTATCGTTATATGCAAGGTTCCGGGCAAGGAATGCCGACTGGAATTACTGAAATAGATGCCGCATCTCAAGGATTGGCCGTAAGTGGTAATTCAAGCCGCAGCGTGTTGACTTCCATTTTAGGACGTGCTTTCTATTCTTATAAGAATCGCTATTTGTTGACTGCGACCATTCGCCGTGATGGTTCTTCTAAGTTCGGTTCCAATTATCGGTATGGTAATTTCCCATCGGTATCTGTTGGTTGGAATATTGCAGAAGAGGATTTTGTAAAGAATAGCGTATCTTGGTTGGATCAGTTGAAGTTGAGAGGCGGATATGGGGTGCTAGGTAATCAGGAAATTGATAACTATCAATATGTGTCTGTTGTTACGACCGGCATTAATTATCCGGATGGAAAGAGCGGACTGATACAAGGTGCTTTCCCAAAAACGTTTGCCAATCCGGATATCAAATGGGAAGAAACGGCGATGACGAATGTCGGTATTGACTTTATGGCCCTGCGTAATCGTTTGACTTTGACTGCCGATTGGTATGTAAAGAATACGAAAGATATCTTGTTGAATGTGCCTATTCCTATTTCTACGGGAGGTGCTAATGATCCGATTCGTAATGCAGGTAAGATCCGTAATCAAGGATTTGAATTTAATTTGGGATGGAATGAGTCTTTGAATAAGGATCTGTCCTATGGTGTAAGTTTCCTTGGAACTTATAATAAAAACGAAGTGGTGGAAATGGGGGCAGAATCGCAGGTAATTACCGGTGGGACGATTCATGGAGGAACTTATACGAGCAGAACGTTGGCCGGTTATCCTATAGGTGGTTTTTGGTTGATTCCTACTGACGGCTATTTTAATAGCACGGAAGAGGTGCAAGCTCATCAGAAAGATGGGGTTCTGATTCAGCCGAGTGCCGAACCCGGCGATATTCGTTTCAAGGATACAAATAATGACGGAACGATTAATGATGAGGATCGTGTGTATTGTGGCAGCCCATTCCCGAAATTCACCTATTCGATCAATGGTAATATTACGTATAAGAATGTTGATTTCTCGATTGGTTTCCAAGGTGTCACTGGTAATAAAATTTATAATGCGACGAAATTGGAATTGACGGATGTGACCCGTGGTACGAACTATTTGGCAAGTACTTTGGATTATTGGACGCCTGAAAATCAAAATGCGTCCTCTCCTCGGCTGATTTGGACCGACCCGAATAGGAATGCCCGTTCCGAATCCGACCGTTACTTGGAGAGCGGTTCTTATTTCCGCTTGAGAAATCTTCAGGTAGGTTATACCTTGCCTACGGTTTGGTTTCATGGCTTTGTTCAGAAAGCTCGTGTGTATGTCAATGCGGAGAATCTCTTTACGATCTCCTCTTATTCGGGGTATACGCCGGACGTGAATTCTTCAGATGTATATTCTCGTGGTTTCGATGAATTTATATATCCTTCTAATCGTACATTTATGTTTGGTTTGAATGTCACATTTTAAATAAAATAACAGTATGAAACGAATATATCTATATTTTATATCTTGTATAATGGTTGTTACAGGTTTGTGTACTTCGTGCGACGCTCAGTTGGAGCAGATGAATCCGAACAAGGCGACCGAAGATACTTTCTGGCAGACCGAAGCTGACTTTGAATTGGCTTTGACTTCATGCTATACTCCTTTGAAAAATGCTCTAAACGGGGGATATTATGGAACTCGTGGTGTAATGATGCGTATTACTCGTGCGGACGAAGTGGAGTTTAGAAACGATATCAGCGATGTCTTTCAAGCCTGTTATTTTACAAATACAAATGGCAATTCTCTTTCACAAGGGATGTTTTATCAATTCTATAATGCATTGTATAGAACGAATTCAATCATGCAGAAGCTGGAAGAGAAGCAAGGAGAATTCGGAGAGGATTTCGTCAATAAGGTGAAGGCGGAGTGTTTGTTTATTCGCGGGTTCTATTTGTTCCAATTAGGAAAAGAGTTTAAAAATGCACCTTTGCGTCTGACAGCTTCTCAGTCTCCTTCTACATTCCCTTTGGAAAAGTCTTCTCAGGCCGAGATATGGTCGCAGGCTGAACAGGATTTGCTTACTGCGGCTTCTTTGTTGCCGGTGAAGAATGATGTTATCGGAAAACCGACAAAAGGTGCAGCGTATGCTGTGTTGGGTAAAATATATGTATATGAAGAAGACTTTGATAAGGCAATTGAAATATTGGAACCTTTGACAAAATCACCTTATACGTATCGTTTGGTGGAGGATTTTGCATGGAATTTTGATGATGTACACGAAAACAATGAAGAGAGTATTTTCGAATTGTTGATGGAGCCGGTTGGTGGAACGGATATTTGGGGAGATGGAGAGAATATCAATTCGACTCAAACGAATACACGTCCGAAAGAATATGCGGCACCGGAAGCCAGCGGTTGGTATGAGGCAAATCCGACCCCGCAAATAATGGATTATTTCTTGGAAGAAAAAGATAAAGATGGAAATTTTGATTATCGTGCACGTTCATCGGTTGCTTGGGATTATGAAGGATGTATGTATTATTTGAAGCCTTTTCGGGAGAAGTTTGCAGAAGACAGATGGAATACATATTGGATTTTGAAATATCAGAATTGGAATACGGCCGAATCGGAGGCTGATCCGCCTATGTCTTGCATCAATGAACGGGCGATACGGTATGCAGATGTGCTTCTTCTGCTTGCTGAGTCTTATTTGCGTGGAAAGCAGGATTTGCCGATGGCAATCGGGTATTTGAATCAGATTCGTGAACGGGCTAATTTGAACCCCTATAGCGGAGCACAGACGTATGAGGCTGTCTTTAATGATTTGGAGCGTCAGCGTGCCATCGAGTTCTTTGTGGAAGGGGAACGTTTTTACGATCTTCGCCGTTGGGGATTGTTGGAAAAGCGTATGCAGACTTGTAATGAAGTTCGGTATAAACAATTAATGACTGGTAAGGTCGGGGATACGAATCGTTATTATTATTATCCTATACCATCCAAGGAGTTGGAGACAAATCCGTTATGTACCCCGAATGAAGGTTGGTGATTGACCGTTTTTTAATAGGTATTATTCTAAGGGTCGGTTGTAATGGTGTAAAACATGTTATGGCTGGCCCTTTTCTTCTTCTATTTATTAGGACTTTCTTTTTGAGTCCCGTATCTTTGATAAAAATAACGTATATCATGAAAATACAACTATTAATCATAAGTCTGTTGTTTATGACAAATGGCCTCTGTGCCCGTGGCTTGGACAAGGCGTTTCAGCTCCTGCCCCAACCTCAATCTGTCGAACTGCTTCCGGGAAAAGGAATTATGTATACCGATCTTAAATTTGTATCGGCCGCATCAGACACACTTGTCCCTATATTGGGAGCGTTGACGGATGTCCTTCCCCGTGCAGGACATGTGGGAAAGGGATTGTTCTTACAACTTTCCGAATCGAACGTGCCTGATTCGCCCGAAGGATATGTTTTGGAGGTGAATGATAAAGGTGTGACAGTCACGGCCCGCACGGAAGCCGGACTGTTTTACGGTTGCCAAACGTTGGAGCAGTTGTTGGAAGATAGCCGGGATTTTGACCTGGAAATTCCGCAGATGAAGATAACTGATTATCCGGCTATCGCCTACCGTGCCGTCCATCTTGATACGAAGCATCATCTGGACCGGATGGAATATTATTACCGGATGATCGACAGGTTGGCACGTTATAAAGTGAATGCGATTATCTGGGAACTGGAAGATAAACTGCGCTTTACTCGCCGTCCGGAAGTCGCAGCTCCGAATGCGATCAGCAAGCAGGAGATGCAGGCGCTCTGCCGGTATGCGAAGGAACGGAATGTCGAGATCTGCCCACTTGTGCAAGGACTCGGCCATGCCGGTTTTATATTGAAACATCATTGGGAACTGCGTGAGAATCCGGACAGCGATTGGGAATTCTGTCCGTCCGATCCGCGTACATACGAGGTGCAGTTCGATCTTTATCTGGATGCGCTTGAAGCCATGCCGTACGGGAAATATCTGCATGTCGGTGGGGATGAGATCACGGCGATCGGAATCGATGACCGTTGCAAGGCTACAGGCAAGACTGCTTTCGAATTGCAGATGATCTGGTTGAAGAATGTCTGCCAGTTTGCTGTAGACCATGGTCGTATTCCTATATTTTGGGATGATATGCCGTTAAAATATGCCGGTATATGGGAACTTGCGTTAAGCGATAAATCCGAAGAGGAAGTGGTGAAGGTCTGGAACACCGACAAACTGGATGAGGCGATCGGTTTGTTTCCGAAAGAATGCGTGTATATGCGTTGGAAATATGAGGATGCGACGACGCCTGCCCATCGGCGCCTTTTGGAATGGTATCATGATAAGGGGCTGAAGGTGATGGGGGCGACGGCTGCTTCTGCCGGTGACTCGCCTTTTATGCCGCGCCGGAATACCCGTTCGGAATACGTGAAAGGATTCAGCCAGTTGGTTGCCGACAATCAACTGGAAGGAATATTGGCGACTGCTTGGGATGACGGTTCGCCGCATCTGGAAACGGTATGGAGGGGGTTCATTGCACAAGGAGAATTCGGTTGGAATCCGTCGGCACGGGATATCGAAGCGTTTAAAAAAGCACATGCACAGCGGGAATATGGTTTTCGCCCGGAGGATAACCGGATGGCCTTTCTGGATGAACTGGAGAAGGCGGTCTTTTTCTTCGATGGCGCGTTGGTGACTTCCGGACGCCGCAATCCGGCGTGGGGCACGACTGCTTTCACATTGATGGAGTTGCCGGACAAGACGAAACCGGGGGCATGGAGCGAACTGTATAAAGATAAAATTGCACAGGCAAAGATTGAAGCCGGACGTTACGAGAAGATAGTCCAGGGTATCAGAACGGCGGAGGCGGAGGCATTACGCAATCGCTATACGCTGCAAGTCTATGAACAGACGAATAACCTGCAAAACTATCCGGTGTGCCTCATCCTGGCCTTGAACGCTTATGACACGGCGAAGGACGATGCAGCCCGGGAAGCGGCTTTGGAGAAAGTCGCAGAGGTGTGTAGTTATTTCGATGTCATGCGCTCCAACCTGGAATCGGTCTATTCCGAAACTCGCTTCATGGAGCAGCCCGAAGGTTTCATCTCTGATCTGAACCATCACAATCATCTGGCTTCTAAAACGAACAATAGCGATTGGTGGTATTATTACGAGATTCCGATGGTGAAGAAAGTCCGCGCGTGGATGAAATAGTCGTACGGAATGACCAAAAAAATAATTTGGACACTTTGTACGACATCAAACCCTTCAAAAAAATGAATTGGACACTTTGTGGCTTACAAAACGTCCCCTCAAAATAATTTGAACACTTTGTACAGCTTCAAAACGTTCAAAAAAATATTTTGGCCTCATTGAACTACTTCAATGGCCTCACTGGAGATTTCGGGGGCGTTGTCGGGCGACAATAAGAACAAACGATCTGTTCTAATGATGCATAAAAATAAAATGGTGTAAATCATCATTTATGTGTACGTCATTATATTAATATATCACTTAATGAAAAATTATAAATATTCATATCATGAAGAAAATTACATTCAGTATCCTGTTTGTCTGGCTTAGCCTGTCCCTGTGGGCAGCCCGGCAGCCGGAGTTTTCGACAGCCGGCTTTTTCCGCCTCGATAATAGCGGGCGGGAAGTCTATTCGATGAATCCTGCCTGGCGCTTCCATAAAGGTGCGGTGGAAGGTGCGGAAACAAAAGAATTTAATGATAAAGACTGGACGGTTGTCTCCCTGCCGGACGGTATCGAATATTTGCCGACCGAGGCGAGTGGTTGTATCAATTACCAAGGGGAGGTCTGGTATCGCAAGCATTTTACGCCCGATGCCGCTCTGAAAGGGAAGAAACTTTTTCTGCATTTCGAGGCCATTATGGGCAAAAGTAAGGTGTTCGTGAACGGCAAACTGTTGACGGAGCATTTCGGCGGTTACCTGCCTGTCATAGCCGATGTGACGGATGTACTGGATTGGAATGGCGATAATGTGATTGCCGTCTGGGCGGATAACAGCGACGATCCTTCCTATCCTCCCGGAAAGGCGCAGGACGTGTTGGATTATACCTATTTCGGCGGCATCTACCGGGATTGCTGGTTGATCGCGCATAACAATGTGTTTATCACCGATCCAAATTATGAAAACGAGGTAGCAGGAGGCGGCTTGTTCGTCGCTTTCGGAAAGGTTTCGGATGCTTTGGCGGAAGTTCAGTTAAAGATACATGTGCGCAATGCTACGAAGAACCCTTTTTCCGGCCGGGTGGAATATATGCTGTTGCAGCCGGATGGCACCGAAGTCGCCCGGCTGAGTGACAAGATACAGGTGAAGGCGGGTAGGGCAACTACTGTTTCCGACCGGATGCCGGTGAAGCAGCCGATGCTTTGGACCCCTTCGACACCGACCTTGTATAACTTGCTGGTGCGGGTACTTGATAAGGAAGGAAATGTGATCGACGGTTACCGCCGCCGTATCGGAATCCGCAGCATTGAGTTTAAAGGGAAAGACGGCTTCTACCTGAATGGCAGACCGTACGGCAAACCGTTGATCGGAGCTAACCGCCACCAGGATTTTGCGGTTGTCGGAAACGCTGTCGCAAATAGTATTCATTGGCGGGATGCCAGGAAACTGAAAGATGTCGGGATGGAGATCATCCGTAATGCTCACTGTCCGCAAGATCCGGCTTTTATGGACGCCTGCGATGAGTTGGGCTTGTTCGTGATCGTCAATACGCCCGGCTGGCAGTTCTGGAATGACGCGCCCGAATTTGCACAGCGTGTGTATAGCGATATCCGCAATGTCGTGCGCCGCGACCGCAACCATCCTTCGGTCTGGCTGTGGGAACCGATCCTGAACGAGACTTGGTATCCGGCTGATTTCGCCAAGAACACCCGTGATATCGTGGATGCCGAATATCCGTATCCTTATTGTTATAGCGGAAGTGACAGCGAAGCACGCGGGCATGAGAATTTCCCGGTCTATTTTGCCCATCCCGCCAATATGCAGGATGCTTCGAAAGAGATCGATCCGACGAAGACCTACTTTACCCGCGAATGGGGCGACAATGTGGATGATTGGAGCTCACACAATTCGCCGAGTCGTGTAGCCCGTAACTGGGGAGAACAGCCGATGCGCGTACAGGCACAGCATTATGCCTGCCCTTATTATCCGGTGACCAGCTACGATGTTCTTCATAAGCAGTCTCCGCAGCATGTCGGCGGTTGTCTTTGGCATTCGTTCGACCATCAGCGCGGTTACCATCCTGATCCTTTCTATGGTGGTTTGATGGATGTCTTCCGCCAGCCGAAATATTCATATTATATGTTTATGGCGCAACGTCCGGCAGTCAAGAATGACCGGAATGCCGGAAGCGGGCCGATGGTGTATATCGCCCATGAGATGACGCCTTTCTCCGGCAAGGATGTAACGGTCTATTCCAATTGTGACGAGGTTCGTCTCACGTTCAACAAGGGTGGAAAGACTTATACTTATAAGAAAGACAAGAATCGTCCCGGAATGCCTTCGCCGGTTATCACTTTCCCGGATGTCTATGATTTTATGGTGGACAAGGCTTTTTCAAGAACTCAAAAACAAGATGATGTCTATCTGCTTGCCGAGGGTTTGATCGACGGCAAGGTCGTAGCTACACATAAAGTCGTACCTGCCCGTCGCCCCGAAAAAATCCTGTTGTGGATGGATAATGAAGGCACGGACCTGAAAGCCGATGGTTCCGATTTCGTTACGGTAGTGGCAGCCGTCGCTGATAAGAATGGGAATATCAAACGGCTGAATAACTATAATATCCGTTTTTCTATTGAAGGTGAAGGACGTTTGTTAGGTGGTCCAGGAGTACTGGCAAATCCGGTTCCCGTAAAATGGGGAACTGCGCCTGTTTTGGTTCAGTCTACCTTGAAACCGGGTAAGATACGGATTACGGCGAGTGTCCTGTTCGAAGGTTCGCAAATGCCGATAAGTGGTGAACTTGAGTTCGAATCGAAGCCGTCTGTTTTCCCGTTGGTCTATGATGCTGCGGATGCTGCCCGCATCCCGCTTGGTAGCGCTTCGGCCGGACAGAACACCGCTTCCAAAACGGATGCAGAACGGGAAGTGGAACGTCTGCGCAAGGAGTTGAACACCTTGAAACTTAAAGAGGTGGAACGGCAGCAGTCGGAGTTTGGTGAAAAAGAGTAGTTATAAAATGCAGAGGTATGGAGTTGGATGTTTAAAATGAACAGGATTCTCTGTACCTTTGCGTTGAAAAGAACTATTTTTGCAAAAAAATAAAAATAGGTTGATAATAATGAAGCAAGGATTATTCACATTAGGACTGTCAGTGGCTCTGTCGATTATGGCAGGTTGCCGGTCGCAACAGGAAGGGTGGAAATTGGTTTGGGAGGAAAACTTCGACCAGGAGGATCATTTCGATGAGGCTTCGTGGAGTAAGATACCGCGTGGAAAGTCAGACTGGAATAATTATATGTCGGACTTCGATTCCTGCTATACTATGCGCGATGGCAATTTGGTTTTGCGTGGATTAGTCAATTACAGTTTGCCGGCTGACACGGCTCCTTTTATCACGGGGGGCGTTTATACGAAGGGCAAGGTCGGTTTTTCCGACGGGCGCCTGGATATCCGTGCCAAGTTGTATGGGGCAACTGGCGCATGGCCAGCATTCTGGTTGTTGCCAGAAAATGAGGGTTGGCCGAATGGTGGCGAGATCGACATCATGGAACGCTTGAATAATGATACGATTGCTTATCAGACCGTTCATTCTGCCTATACGTACACTTTGGGAATCAAAGATAACCCGAAGCAGGGCGGTATCGGTTTTATCAACCGCGATGATTATAATGTCTATAGTGTAGAAATGTATCAGGACAGTCTCGTTTTCTTTATCAACGAAACCCGCACCTTCGCTTATCCTCGCATCGAGACGGACAAGGAAGGCCAGTTCCCGTTCACAGACAAAAAATTTTATCTGTTGCTCGACATGCAGTTAGGCGGAAGCTGGGTAGGAGCAGTCGATTCATCGGATCTGCCTGTCGAGATGGAGATCGACTGGGTGCGTTTCTATCAGAAGAAGAAATGAAAAGGGGAGGGGGTATTCGGATAAATCGGACAACATGGAGATGATCGCCTTTTTTAGCGATTGGAGTTCATTACTTAATATCCACCAGACAACATCAATATCAATTTCAAAATAATGATGGACCACAATGTCCCGCAGACCTTTAATTCTTTATCATGACATATCTTAGAGTGTTTCCGTTTGAAACAAAAGCATAAATTTGATTAGTACAAACAAAACTTTTAGCTTATAAACTGTATGAATAGTATATTTTACTGTTAAACATACTATCTTTGACGCTTGTTATTAAGTTAAATAGTTACAGTCATGTTAGATGTACAGTCTATCCGGAAGGATTTCCCGATTCTGGATCATAAGATATACGATAAGCCGCTTATTTACTTCGACAACGGAGCGACAACCCAGAAGCCACGCTGTGTGGTGGAAAAGATCGAGAGTGGCTATTATAATGTGAATGCCAATATTCACCGCGGCGTTCATTTCCTGAGCCAGGCGGCGACGGAAGCGCATGAGGATGCACGCAAGACCGTGCAGCAATTCCTGAATGCCCGCTCTTCCAACGAGATTATTTTCACGCGTGGGACGACAGAGGCGATCAACCTGATTGCTTCCAGCTTTACCGACGAATGTATGTCGGCCGGTGACGAAGTGATCGTTTCGGTGATGGAACACCATTCCAATATCGTTCCCTGGCAGATACAGGCTGCCCGTAAAGGGATCACGTTGAAAGTGATTCCGATGAATGAAAAAGGCGAGTTGTGCATGGACACGTTCCGTAGTCTTTTTTCGGAACGGACAAAACTTGTTTCGGTTACACATGTGTCGAATGTGCTCGGTACGATCAATCCGGTAAAGGAGATCACCGAAGAAGCCCATAATCACGAGGTTCCGGTACTGATTGACGGAGCGCAAGCCGTTCCCCATCTGAAAGTGGATGTGCAGGATTTGGATGCCGAGTTCTATGTGTTCTCCGGTCATAAGATTTACGGTCCTACCGGTATCGGTGTCCTGTATGGCAAGGAAGAATGGCTGGACAAGTTGCCTCCGTACCAGGGAGGAGGGGAGATGATTGCTTCCGTGTCTTTTGAAAAGACGACTTTCAACGAATTGCCTTTCAAGTTCGAGGCCGGAACGCCTGATTATATAGGCAGTACGGCTTTGGCGGAAGCCTTGCGCTATGTTGGTCGTTTGGGAATGGGCAATATTGCGGCTTATGAAGACGAGTTGCTTCGTTACGCGACCGATAAGCTGAATGCGATCGACGGTATGCGCATTTTCGGACAGGCGGCGCATAAAGGGGCGGTACTTTCTTTTCTGGTAGGCAATATCCATCATTATGATATGGGGATGTTGCTGGACCGTTTGGGCATTGCAGTCCGTACCGGACATCATTGTGCCCAGCCGTTGATGCAGGATTTAGGTATCGAG
>OIXR01001704.1_pt1 | contig 13967 bp, 9 predicted proteins | sample 1587831 | NCBI WGS metagenome assembly OIXR01 (sample SAMN03283263) | human gut metagenome | biome: human-associated habitat; material: feces | host: Homo sapiens | place: USA | collected 2013
CCCTTCTGCGAGTCAGCAATTACCTCTGTGAGCTCATTTACTGCCATTGAAGCATAGGCAATAGGGAAAACGCAAAACAAGAAATCGTCGTCCGCTGTAGCATGGGGATAAATACCGTGCATCGTAGCTGCAACGCTGCTAATTTTACTTCTCACTAACGAACTCAGAGCAAATTTCGAAAGGACTGATAGTTCTTTGTGCGTGCCTTTTTCTGGCGAATAGGATTTGAAATCGTCAGAGAAGTATCCGCCATAGTATTTACCAGTAGCTTTTTTATCCACCAAGAACTCTGTAAACATCGGTAACATGAATCCATACAGGCTTTTGGGCTCAACCTGAATATCTTCTGCATACGGGTGGGTAAACACATAAAAAACATCTTTTTTATAAAGTATTTCTGGAAGCCTGTTTATCCAGCCGCTTGCAAGAAAGTTGTTGATTATTACAATGCTTTCACCATTGGCACCTATTTTCTCAACCGCCTGATGGGCATAGCCACCTTCACAGCAGAGAACTCCATGTTTATGAGCAGTTACGGCTGCACTAAATGCTTGGATAATGTCGATTGCATTGGGACCAACAAGTAAAAGTGGCTGTTTTTTAATGTAGGCGGCACAAAGAAAAGCAGCGAGCCCGCTTCTATATTGTTCTGCAACGCCTGCTTCTGCGAGTTCAAATACAGACGTATTGACAACATCTGTCCAAGAGCGATGAACTTCAAGGTCATCGAGGTTATCATATTCAGGACATATGCGATATGTATCCATATCGGATTTCGATGAAACTTCGATTTTAGCAGGAGATTCTGCACATCCAACTGGCATTTGTTGTCCGCTAACAAACGCCATACTTGCAATGAAATCTGCCGCATTTCCACGTGCCTTTTGGATTCTTACGGCAACCGCTTTTTCGACATCTGCGGCCAGCCTTTCTTTTTCAGCTATGATACCAGCGAGACGCTCATCTTCCGCTTTTGTTTTATTTAGCGATTCCTGTGCTCTGCTTAAATCCTCAGTAGCGGATTTTAACTCGGCATGAAGTGAATCGAGTTTTTCCTGAGCTTCACTCAGTAGGCTTTCGTTCTCTGTTTCCCACTCTTTGCGAATAAGCGATTTCGCTTTTTCTTGAAGTTCAACATTTGCAGAAATAGCCGAGTGAATTATTTCATCTTCTAAGCTATCTCCATCGACATATTTCCAGACTATGTTCAGAAATTCATCCAGCAGTTCTTTAGCAGCCGGAATGGAGCAGTGACATGCAGTTCCAATCTTACGCGTTATATCGTCAACCGGAATTGCGCCAATGAAATCTTTAAACGTCCTATATTCGGCACGCGTTACCGCTCTCGTTTTATATGCATTCCAAGAAAGCGATGAGAAAACGATATTCTTTACAATGTCAAGCGGGCTTTTCAAATGGTAAAGCTTGTTTGGAATACCCGCAAACGCGTTTCGATAAAAAGAGATTCCATTGCTCAGACGAATAATATCACCACCAGAGAATTCATATACCGGAACAACAATGCAATCTTCAGAAACGGTAGTTTTCCCATTAACAGTATTGAATTCTTTGGCTGTGCAAAGGATACCGGTATACTGCCCTTTGGATGCAGAAAGTGTGAACATAACTTTTCGGCTATGCGGCGTGTATTCGATACCCGTTTTCAAAAGATCGACTAAGTCGTCAAGGGTTGTCGCTTCTGTAATGGTAACAATTTCAATGGCATCTATATCTGTATTATACCGTGATCGTATATAATCCTTGGAGGGATCATTTTCGTTCGGAACTGCGGACCAAGTCCAGATACCGTAGAAACCGCTGTTAGAAGGGCCGTCCTTATAGAAAATTTTGTCTCTATTTGTGAAGTACGGCGGGACATCTTCGTTTTTTAGGAAAATACAATAACGCCCATTATTGTTCAAATCAGCATATCTTATAAGCCATTTCTGATCATTATAATCCGAAATAACACCGCATAAAGAAATGATTTCATCTACACTGCCAGAAGCCAGAATAGAAGTATTTGTATCATCAAATTGTGCAAGATAATCTGCATCGTCATTTGCGAAGGCGCTAGGCGCGGTCTGTAATTCGGCAATTTTTGCTTGTGCCTCAGCCAGAAAGGATTCCAGTTCGTTTTTGCTCTGTTCAATTTTTTGAACTTTCTCTTCACACTCGGCTTTTATGGCATTCATGCTATGCTGAGCTGCCTCAACTTGCTCGGCGAGACTGCGATTTTCTTGTTCCATAGCCTTAATTCGATCAGACATTTCAGCATTTCTTGCACGTTCAGATTTAATATACCCCATTCTCTCGTAAAGATTGGAGTATGCGTCCGCATCCAAAGGATTACCTGTCAACTTAAAATACAACTCAACATTATTGACAAAGAAAGAATCAAGCATAGTTGTCGCCAAAGCAACATTATGAGACAATCCTTCTCCTTCGAGTTTGGCTATATTTTCTTGGATCTCTTTGAGCCAATGTTCTACCATGGTATTGACCCACGTTGAGATAAATGGCTTATCAATATTGGATATGGCAATTGACAATGCATGTTGTTCTGTCAATGATTTGGCTCTGAAGCCTTTTCGTATTTTCGAAAATTCTTGTTCGTTTTTTTTGAAGAATTCTTTAAAATCTTTACCTGTAATGATTTCGCAGAGAATTGATTTCTCTTCTTTGGTAAGAAGTTCGATGTAGTTCATAATTTATCTCCCTGTATGTTTATACTGCGATAGATATCCTGCAATCTCCGATAGGATTGTTCATTGATGGTACCCTTCTTGATACATTTCCGTATCCACTGACATATCTTTGGATAATGGCTCATGGCGGTTAAAATATTTCGCAAGGAATGAGGGGCAGGAATTGACGCTCCAGAAACGCAACTAATGTGCTTCAGGATTTCTGCTTCATCGTCTGCGATGATAGACTGTTGTTTTTGAAAGTCAATTTGCCAGACTACATCAAGGCCAATGACAGCTTGAACACTTACACCATAAGATAGCCCGTCCAGTTCAAGCGGTTTATCCGCATATATTTTTCGCTTATCTACAACATGGTCTTTGTTAGAGATAATGAGCTCACCATCATATGTTGATTTGAAGAGCAGTGCTTTGCTATGTGGTAGCGTATTAGCTTTACCGGGAAGGACCTCAGAACCAGAAAGATCTGTCACTAAGATTTCTGGGGATAATCCTACCTGGTTAAGAGGCTCTTTCCAAAAATAAGTATATTGCAAGGCTTGAGTACGTCCTGCTGATATCAACTGTTGCCTACTGGAACAGAGAACTTCATATAATTTTGCTTGAGCAACATTATGAGTTAGTTGACGAACCGCTGCGGAGGGAAAAGTCTTGACTGTTGCCACATTACCTTTAACAAGCATGTACATACCATCTTGACTATGTTCTACTATATAATTTCCCTCTACAAATAATGGCCACACCGGCTGTAATGAAACCGGGTAATCAGTTAGGCGACAATGAAAATCAAGAAAGAATCGGGCTGCTTCTTCGCAAAATGCAGATGCAGAAATCACATAGAGTCTCCAAGTTTCCCAACCAAATTGTTTCTGAGCAATCTCTTGAATTTGTATACTTCTATATGGCTTATTATAGAAATAGCCACGTTTTAACAGGTAGTACTCTTTCTCAATCTCAACATCAGCATCGTATGTGAGTTTCTTACCAGAAGCCTTTTCAAACAACGTCCCCTCTGGATCTATTCCGTTAATTTCTGTCGGCCAGAACTCGCGCAGTTTATCACTTCCGTTTTTAAAACTGAGAGTGTATTTTTCAAATGGCCTTTCACCGATGGAGAGATATGTAATGTTATCGCAATTTAGCCGTTCTTTCGTGAAAACATAAGGTGCATCCATTACTCCCTTCGGCTTGATTTCTATACGGAAATCTTTGCTGAGTGAACTAATTGGAGCACGAATCAAACCAACTTCGAATTTGAACGAAGATGAGGACACACCAGTAATACGGATTGGTAATTCGTGTTCATGCGAACCATAAGAGATTGAATAGCCGGCTCCAAATATACGTTCAGGGCAATTTTTGCTTTTTTCATAGGCACTGTGTCTAAAGTGGCGTGTTTGAACCGTACCATCAGTAAGGGAGACATACTGCCCACATAATTCACACATAAACAAACCACTATGAGCGGATACAGTTCCACCCGGATGCAGTTTGGCCGCTTGTTCTGCTGTAATCCGCTTCCAGCCGTTGTCTGACCACATACAAACATGTGTTAGTGAAGCCATATGCATATTCCTCCCTTTTTACATAGTTTTTCTGTTTCAATTTACTTTTCCCCATGTCCAAGAGTAACTATTATGAATACATGGAAAACCAAAAATAAACAGCTATTTCCTACGCAGATACTCCGTAAAATTACTGACGTATAGCAAAAGATGTCTTTGAGTCTTATACTTGGGGCAGGATGGAAGTCGATTTACTTTGGGACATAGATACCATAACCGCCCCAAGGGATATTCAACACTTTCCATTGACTCTGTGTTTCCAATAAGGGCGAACAGCATCTCTGTTGGTATACGACTTTTCGTTGCGGAACAAAGGTATATCAAAGCCCCCGTCAGCCGCTGCTTCCCATCGTATCAAAACCACCACGGCAGCTTCCCGCGCAGACTGTCCATCGCCTCGCCCTCCACCTTCTTTGTCCGGCTCTCTCTGAGGTGGAAATGGAGCGCCGTACCGATCAGCGGGTGCTCGATTCCATCGGTAAAGCCATAGCGGTACAGCAGATAGGTCTGCTCTCTGGCTGTCAGCTTGTCCAGCGCCGCATACAATTCTATCAGCTGCTCTTTTTGGATATAGATTTGCTCCGGCGTTTGGGTGTGAGGGTCGGCTATGGCTTCGATCCGCAGCATCCGTTCATCCTCTGAGAGAACGTCATCCAGATATACTCTCTGGAAGCCGGGGCCGTCTTTCTTATCCACCATCCGTTGCTCAAACTGAGCGAGGGCGGCGCGGATGCAGTCGGTCATGGCGTTGCGGATTGCCGGTGCCGCATAAGTCAGAAATTTCATGCCGTGTCCAGCATCAAATAAAGGGATCGCATTCAGCAAGCCGATACTTCCCTCCTGCACCAAATCATCTACATCAATTCCAATATCATTTTCATCCAGCCCCATGTTTCGGTATTGCTCCAGCGCAATTTTTCGGATGAATCCCAGATTCTTTTCCAGCAGAATGTCACGGGCAGCCGTATCCCCTTTCTGTGCCAGTCTGCACAGCTGCTCATTGCTCCGGGTCGGCATTTTGCTTCTCCTGCGCGTGGTCTAAGGTGGATTGGAGAAATTCTGTCAGCGCCTGACCAAACTTGTCCAACGCTTCCTTTTGCACGCCGTCCATTCCTGCCGCGCTCTGGGTGACGGCAGCGGAAATCATTTCCGGCGTGATGGTCGGTGTCTGGACATCCTGGCCTTTTGTCAACTCGGAGAACATCTGCTGGGTGATGCCCTTGGTCAAGGTTTGTGCCGCCGTAAAATCATTACCAATCTCTTTCTTCACTTCCCGCAGCGCTGCCATGAACGTGTTCTGTATCATCGTCAGGTCGGCCTGATATACAGGGACTTTCTGCCTGTTGACAGTTCTTGCCGCCTGCACAGCGGCATCCGTTTTCACATTCCGGCGCAGCATGGCGCTGAGGGTGGTAAGCATCTGGTTTTGCCCGGCGAAACCGGCGGCCAGCGTATCGTCAAAATATTGCTCGATCATGTAGGTGACTTCTGCAAAGCGCGGGCTTTCCAACAAGCGGTTGACGATCTCCGCATTGGCTTTTCCTGTGTACAGATTCCGCGCCGCCTGCACCGACAGGCCCAGTTCTTCAATATCAAAATTTGTCCGGTCGGGCGTGTTGACTTCCCCCAGCAGGAAATCTGTGGAGACTTCAAACACTTTCGCAATGCGGAGCAAATGTTCTGTGCTGATCTTATCGGTCTTGCCGCTGACAAACCGGCTGATGGCGCTCTCGGTGCTGCCGATGCGGGTCGCCAGCTGTGCCTGGGTAATTTTATGTTCCTTCATAAGCTCCTGCATCCGCTGCCGGATATTGCCGGGCAGATAGGCTCCCTCCATGTGACGCACCTCTCTTCTGAAAACTCTCTTTATCCATTATACCTGATAAAACCAGCGCGGGCAAATGCTTTCCGCTGGCTTCGCCGCTCTGAGGTCTTGCATTTTTGCAAGATTTCAGGGCGGCGTTTTTTCATTTCTTGCACTTTTAGCGGATTTTTCGGTCTATAGGCTTTTTCGCCGTATATTCAGGCAGATGAATATTTCACGCTATGAGGGCCATCGATACGCTTTTGAGATCCACCAGTACACATAAGTGATCCACCATTGATCAGTTCATGCAATAGATCCGCCCCGATGCCGAGAGGCCAGGTTTTTACTTCAGCTATTCTTTTGTAGAATCTTTATTGGAGAAATAGTCTCCGATTCTATGAAAGGAGGCCGAAAACATGGCCAAAAAGATTAACGTGAAGCTGATACTGGAGCTTCGCAGTGCCGGGATGGGGCGGAATGCAATCGCCGCCAGCAGGCACATTTCAAAGAACTCTGTCGGTGATGTGTTCCACATCGCTGACAGGATGGGCATATCCTATGAGGACATCGCCCAGATGGATGAGGATACGGTTTACCGCAAGTTTTATCCGGACAAGTTTGCCCTGGAAAGCTTGTATGACAAGCCGGATTACGAGTATGTCCATCAGGAACTGAAACGTACGGGCGTGACGCTGAAGCTCCTTTGGCAGGAATACCAGGACAAATGCAGGGCGTCTGGCAACATTCCCATGGGATATACGAAATACTGCCAGGGCTACAGCGAATACACGATTGTAAACAAGCTTACGAACCATTTGGAGCATAAGCCCGGCGTTGCTGTGGAGGTAGATTGGTCAGGCCCCACCATGGCCTATATCGACACTTCCACAGGGGAGATCGTGACCGTATATCTGTTTGTAGGGACACTGCCTTACAGTCAGTACTCCTATGTGGAGCCCTGCCGGGACATGAAGATGGACAGCTTTATCCGTGCCCACATCCACATGTATGAGTTCTTCGGCGGGGTTGCCACGCGTCTTGTCTGCGATAACCTGAAGACGGGTGTTGTATCCCATCCCAGAGAAGGAGAGGTTGTCCTGACTGCGGATTATGAAGCCCTGGGCAGCCACTACCAGACAGCCATCATGCCGGCAGGCATCCGAAAGCCCAAACAGAAAGCTTCCGTGGAAGGCACAGTAGGGAAGATTGCAACAGCGATCATCGCACGGCTGAGGAACGAGACTTTTTCCAGCTTTGAGGATCTGAAAGCTGCCATTGCCAAAAAGCTCTACGGATTCAACCACGAGAGTTTCCAGAAACGTGAAGGGAGCCGCTATGACGCTTACCTGGATGAGAAGCCGTTCCTGCATCCACTGCCGCCTGTCCCTTATGAGATCGCCACGTGGGTCTATGGCAGGAAGGTAAACATCGACTACCATGTCGTCTTTGAGTATAACCGGTACTCTTGTCCTTACCAGTATGCCAGGAAGAGTGTTGACCTGAAGGTCACGGATAGCACCGTGGAGATCTACAACGGTTCTGCCCGCATAGCCACGCATAACCGTTTCCCGGCTGGCCGGAGGAACCAGTATTCCACCCATCCGGAAGATATGCCGGATAAGTTCAAGTTTTCCCCATGGGATGATATCCGGATCAAAAACTGGGCACGATCCATCGGCGATTATACGGCACAGGCGATTGACCGTATCTTTGAGGGGGTTCCCATAAAAGAACAGGGCTATAACCCTGCGCTGGCCGTCCTGAGACTGAGCAACAAATACTCCGAAGCGCGCCTGGAAGCTGCCTGCGAGTTTGCCATCACCAGTGGGATTAAAAAGCCCCGTTACCATCATCTTAATTCGATCCTTGCATCCAATCAAGATGAGATTTACGCAGAGCGCAAAAAAGCAGATGCAAAGAGCCATTCCCAGATGGGATACCTGAGAGGAAGCAGCTATTACGGAGGTGGCAGTGATGATTAATGAAGAGACCAGGCGTAAGCTGCGTGAAATTAATCTGGGCGAGGCAATCAAGGGGCTGGAGGTACAGCAGGCGGATCCTGCGACAATAGCCCTGCCCTTCGATGAAAGGATGCAGCGGCTGGTGGACTACATCTACCAGGAGAAATACAATGGGAAGATACAGCGGCTGATCAAGTCAGCGAAGCTCCGTTTCCCGCAGGCAAACCGGCAGGGAGTCATCTATGCCAGCCGTGGCTTAAACAGGGAGCTCATTGAAAACCTATTCAGTGGACAATACATCGGTTTGCACCAGAGCGTCATCCTCCAGGGATTTACCGGTTCAGGGAAGACCTACCTGGCCTGTGCCCTGGGAAAAGAAGCATGCCTGAACCATGTCAGGGTACGGTATGTCCGGCTGCCTGATCTGCTAATGGAGTATGGGGACTCCACCGTAGTTGCCGGAAATCAAAGGAAGCTGCTTGAACGCTACAGCCGGATACCTCTCCTGATACTGGATGAGTGGCTGGTGTCTGACATATCGGATGCGGAACTCCACTTCCTGTTTGAACTTATGGAAAGGCGCTCGGATACAACCTCTACCATCTTCTGTACACAATACCGCAAGGATGACTGGGTGAAACGTCTGGGCGAGGGAGTACGGGCAGAAGCGATTGTAGATCGTTACGCATATACAGCCTTCTGGATTGAGACCGGCAGCACCAATATGCGGGAATACTGTGCCAAACATAAACTGTAAAAAACACACCGGTGGATCCCAAAAGCGTATTGCTGGGTCTGAGAGAAAAATCAGTGGGTCTGAGCAAAGCTCAGACCCGGATCCCTTGGCGTGAAATAATCAGGCAGACGGGTAGATACCGTCAATAAATGATGGAGGGCAAAGCCTATGAATTTGTTTGAAACTGTAAAATCTGCTGTCACTGTGAAGCAGGCCGCCGAGCACTACGGCTGCAAGGTCAACCGGGGCGACATGATCTGCTGCCCCTTCCACGATGACCGGCACCCCAGCATGAAGCTGAATGAGGATTACTTCTACTGCTTTGGCTGCGGGGCCACCGGCGATGTGATCGACTTTGTTGCGCGGCTGTTCGGCCTGAGCAGCTACGAGGCAGCAAAGAAGCTGGTCTATGACTTCGGCATCGACCCGGACAAGCCCCCGGCAGCGATGGCGCTGAAAAAGCCCTATCCGCTGGCGCGGGCCTTCCGCAACGATGAAATGTATTGTCAGTGGGTGCTGTGCGATTATCTGCACCTGCTGGAATGCTGGAAGGTCGAGTACGCCCCACAATCGCCGGAAGATGAATTGGACGACCGTTTTGTAGAGGCGTGTCATATGATCGAGTATGTAGATCACTTGTTGGATGTTCTCATGTTCGCGGAACTGGAGCAGCGCGTGAAGGCGGTGGATATGCTCCTGAAGGACGGCACAATCGCCGCGCTGGAGCAGCGGCTGAAACGTCTGGAAAAGGAGGTGCAGCACCGTGGCGAAGAACGAGCAATCGCGTGAGGCCAACCAGCCCATCTGGTTTGACGGCAAGAGTATCAATGAAGCCCTGTTTTGTGATGATTTTCTGAGCAGACACAAAATCATCTACACAAACGGGGCTTTTTTCACGCCCGATGGCCGCGTTACCGATGAACTGCCGCTGCGCGGAGAGATTTTTGAGGAACTGAAATGCTGTGCGGTGAGCAACATTCCCCGCAAAATCAGCAACATTGTGGAGCTGATGAAGCTTGCGGCGCTGGTGGAGGTTTTCCCGCCGGAAACCGACCGCATCCATCTGGCAAATGGGACGCTAATGCTGGATGGCACCTTTACGGAGGGCAAGCCGGAGATCGTGCGCTGCCGCTTGCCGGTGTCCTATAATCCCGACGCCCCCGCGCCGACCCGCTGGCTGGCTTTTCTGGATGGGCTGCTGTACCCGGAGGACATTCCCACTTTGCAGGAGTTCATCGGCTATTGTCTGATTCCCAGCAACAAGGGCCAGCGGATGATGGTCATTAAGGGCAGCGGCGGCGAGGGTAAGAGCCAGATTGGCGCGGTGCTGTCTGCCCTCTTCGGCAGCAATATGAAAGATGGCAGCATCGGGAAAATATCCGAGAACCGATTTGCCCGTGCGGATTTGGAGCATATCCTCCTGTGCGTGGATGACGATATGCGGATGGAGGCGCTGCGGCAGACCAACTATGTGAAGTCCATCGTGACCGCCCAAGGTAAGATGGATCTGGAACGTAAAGGCAAGCAGAGTTATCAAGGCTGGATGTTCGCCCGCCTGTTGGCATTCTCCAACGGCGACCTGCAAGCACTCTATGACCGAAGCGACGGATTTTACCGCAGACAGCTTGTGCTGACCACCAAAGAAAAGCCCATGGACAGAGCCGATGATCCTGACCTTGCAGAGAAGATGAAAGCTGAAGCCGAGGGTATCTTCCTGTGGGCATTTGAAGGCTTACAGCGGCTTGTTGCCAACAACTTTAAGTTTACGGAGAGTGACCGTATCCGGAAAAACCGGGAAGCGGTCAAGCGTGACAACAACAATATCTTTGATTTCATGGAGTCGGAGGGATACATCCGATTGAAAGCGGATGCTTCCATCAGCTCTAAGGATTTCTATGAAATCTACCGGATGTGGTGTGAGGAAAACTCCCTTGCACCGCTGAAAGCCCGTAGCTTCAGCGATGCCATGATTGCCAATGCCGGGAGATTCAATCTGGAGCATTGCAACAACATCACCAACTCTGCCGGACGGCGGGTGTGGGGCTTTATGGGCGTGGAAGCTGTGGCAAGACCTCATATAAATGGATTTTACGATGTTTCGCCGTGTACGTACGTACCGGAGGACTGGCGGGATTGATTTTGCCAGTCATGCTCTGTACGTATGTACGCAGCATTTACCCCTGTTTTCTTCCGTTATAGGAAACAGCAGCTTTCAAAGCTGACCTGTTTTCGGGCATTAAAAATCAATGGTAATGGAAACAGCAAAGTTTTTGACCGCAGGACGAAACTATTTCACGAAATCGTGCTTCTCTGAACCGTGTACCCTGTTCACGGAACAATGGGTGTTTTCACTGTTCCAGACCAAACCACACAAAACGGCAAAGTGGGATATGGTCATATATGGACAGGACATCACAAGCGAAATTCTGAACGGATTTCGGAGATTGCAGATTTTTCACTGTTCGGTGCATCCACTCCACCTTGGAGCGCAGAGGTTGCACCGACACATGAACTGAATTATGGAGGATTTTATCAATATGAATATACGCAACGAAATAAAGGCACAGATCATCCGTGCCGGGATGACCATGCAGGAAGTTGTTGACCTGCTCTCGGACGAGTACGGATGGAGCGACAGCGTTTCCAACCTGTCCGCAAAATTACAGCGGGAAAGCATCCGATACAAGGAAGTATTGGAGCTTGCCGATGTGCTGGGATGCGACATTGTATGGCAGCAAAGACGGGAGAAGTGATGCCCCCGGCAACAGCCCCTCGCATCTTCCGTCCCCATAGGCACACCGCAGTGCTGCCTATGGATGGCAGTGAAAGACGCTGCCAACGTCTGCAAGAAACGTTCCGCAGAACAGCTTCATGCAGACGGGCTGACCATGGGAAAAGTTGCAGACATTTTGCCTTGGTCAGCAGAGGTCACCGCAGTGACCGCACACCCCCTCGGGAGAGCCCACGGCACTTTGCAGCCAGAATGGATGAAAGTGTTATAGTGGGTTATTACACTTCCGCAGAAGTGCATCCCCGCAGCCCCGCCCGTCTGCTACTCTCGAAAGAAAGGAAAAAACCTATGGCAAGAAACGATGGAATTGACCGTACCTTTGCCCGTAACCAGGACTTGCCCACCCTCGACGATGTGGCGAAAGTTCAGGAGCATAACGAGCGAGAAAAAGACAGCTACTCCAATCAAGATATTGATACCACCCAGACCCACCGCAATGTCCACTTCAAGAAACCTACCGACAGCTATGCCGCCATGTTCGATCAGATGATTGCAGATGGTGTTATCTCCACCCGTGGTCTGAAAGCCGATGCGGTGAAATATGGAGAACTGATTTTTGATGTGAACTCCGCATACTTTCACAACCACGGCGGCTATGAATATGCTAAGCAATTCTACACCGACGCATACAAAGCTGCCGTGGAGATCGTGGGTGGTGAGCAGTATATTCTCTCCGCCGTCATGCACGCCGATGAACGTAACCGGGCTATGTCGGAAGCTCTGGGGCAGGATGTATACCACTATCACCTTCATGTGGTCTATGTCCCAGTGGTGGAAAAGCAGATTCTCTGGTCGAAGCGATGCAAGGATAAATCCCTTGTGGGAACGGTTAAAGAAACGATTATGCAGGTCAGCCGCAGTAAAAAGTGGGAATCCAAGGTAGCTCTGGATGAGCAGGGCAACCCTCTGCTGACTGCTAAGGGAAAGAAAGTCTTGCGGACTTCATATAGTGTCCTGCAAGACGATTTCTTCAACTATATGAAAGTTGCCGGATATACCGATGTGGAGCGTGGAGAACGGGGAAGCACCGAGGAACATCTGACTGTAACCCAGTTCAAGGTGGCACAGGAGCAGCAGCGGCTGGAAGATATGACCGCTCAAATCGCTCAGACGGAGCAGGCTCTGGACACTGCACAGGCTGCCGTTGAGAAAAAACAGAAGGAGCTGCAATCCCTGCAAAAGCAGACCAAAGAACAGCGTGCTGCCGCCCTGACTGTGCAGGAAATCCGCTCTATGGGGAAAAAGACAATCACCGGCAATATTACTTTGACCTCATCCGAGTGCAGCACACTCAAGGACTATGCGGTTAATGGGATTCTTGCCAGAGCGGAAAACAGCCGTTTGGAAGAAAAACTGCAACAAACACAAAAGAGCGCCGCCGTCTGGAAACAGCGGTATGAAAAGATTTATGACAAGTACCAAAACTTGAAAAAAGAAGTCCAGTTGTATCTGGAAGCTGTCAAGCTCGCACCGGAAAAGGTGCGGGCTTTTCTTGACACTATTTTAACCCGAACCCGGCAAACAAGGCAACATGACCAGCCTGTTCGCCGCAAGTCGCAGGATATGGAACTTTGATAGAAAGGAATTTTTGCTTATGGCTAATCTGATAACAAAACTTAATAAATTGATGCTTGATGGTTCTCCTATGGAAGAGTTGATTGATGCCTGTGCAGGAATCGACATAGAATCCTGCTTTGAACCAATTTTTGAACCGCCGATTGATTTTCTGGAAGAATGCCGGAAACGCAGGGAAAACCAGATGAGTCCGTTCACCGGTACGTTGGAACGGAAAATCGGAAACACCTGGTATCTTCTGGAAACTGTTTGTGATGGAAATGAGCCGCTTACCCACAAGGTAAAACGGCTCATTTTTTCAGATAAGGAGGCACTTTGTTCATGACACAGACTCAATTTCATGCTACAATATCATCAAGCACACCGATTCTGTCAGCTGACCCAACCGTAAAGGAGGACGCTATGTTGGATCAGCAGAAAATCACCATCCTGTACTGCCGCCTCAGCAATGAGGATGCTCTGGATGGAGAATCAAATTCGATACAGAATCAAAAAGAGTTTTTAACCCGATATGCAGCCGATCATGGTTACACGAACCTGAAAATTCTGGTGGACGATGGTTATACAGGAACCAATTTTGACCGTCCCGGCGTGCAGGAAGGCTTCGCACTGGTCAAGGAAGGGCTTGTTGGCTGCTGGCTGGTCAAGGATCTCAGCAGATTTGGCCGTGATTACCTGACTGTTGGACAGTACACAGACATTATTTTCCCCAGCTATGATGTGCGCTTTATCGCCGTCAACGATGGTGTGGACAGTGAACGGGGAGACAGTGACGGCTTTGCCGCAATTCGTAATTTGTTCAACGAGTGGTATCCACGGGACAC
>OIXR01001725.1_pt1 | contig 13822 bp, 18 predicted proteins | sample 1587831 | NCBI WGS metagenome assembly OIXR01 (sample SAMN03283263) | human gut metagenome | biome: human-associated habitat; material: feces | host: Homo sapiens | place: USA | collected 2013
TAATAAAAAATATAATAATAATATTATAGAAGAAAGTGAAATAGATAATATTATTAATTCTTATAGAGAAATAAATTTAATCTTTATAAGAAAAATAGGTAATTGGGAGGATAACAACAAATGAAAGTATATATAATCAATGGACATAGTAGAGCAGGTAAAGATACTTTTGTTGATTTAATTAAAGATATATATAATGATAAATATCCAAAAGAAGAATATAGACTTAATTCTATGAAAAGAATTGTTCCGATAATTAATATAGATAATATTTCAACTATTGACCCAATTAAAAATATTATGAGAACTTATTGTAATTGGAATGGACAAAAAGAAGATAAAGATAGAAAATTAATGTGTGAACTAAAAGAACTGTTAACCAACTATTGTGATTTATCATATAATTATGTTATAAATATTTATAAACAAGATTTAGAAATAAAAACGAAAGCATTATTTATTCATTGCAGAGAACCGGAAGAAATTAAAAAACTATTAAATACTATTCCTGATTCTAAAACTATTCTTGTAAAAAGACCTAATAATGATTACTGTAAAAATAATGCCGCCGACCTTAATGTAGATAATTTTAAATATAATATTATTATTAATAATAATAGCGATTTGGAGCATTTAAAAGAATTAGCATACAATTTTTGCGTTGAAGAAAAGTTGATTTTATAAATAAATAGTGTTATTATATTAACATAAGGTTAAACCGCCATTTAACCAACGAAAGGAGTAATAAAAAATGGATATGCGTTATACAATTGAAAACTACGATGAGGAGAATTATCCAGACGCTTGGATTGGTCAAGCAATTTATAATTCTAAAACTATGGAACTAATTTCTGTTGTTTTAGCTCAAAAGGATAAAAACGAAAAAGAATACAATAAGATTAAAAACAATTATGAAGCTTTTAATTTTTATGATTCTGAAAACAAGTTATGGAATACTTATGCCAAAGGTTCACATCCATATATTGTAATTGAGGAACTCATGTCTGAAATTAGCGATTGGGCAGCAAAAGAAGCGTCAGCAATTAAAACAAAGGAACTTGTTGATTTTCTAGGAGAAGAACAATATAATAATTTTTATGATGATTTTTGGAAAAGACAGTAAAAGGAGAAATTTAATGACTATTGGAATTGATATTGATAATGTATTGAATAATCTTTGTGAAGCTGTACTATCTGTTTATAATGAAGAAGCAGATGATAATCTTAAAGTATCTGATATTACAAAGTATAACATTGAAAATTTTGTTAAGCCGCAATATAAAGAGGGATTTTATAAAATTTTCTTGAACAAAGAGGTATGGCGGCGAATTAAAGTTATGCCAGATTGTCAAAAATATATTTTAAAATTATTCAATGATGGACACCGAATTTTATTTATCACCAAGACAGAACCTTATAATTTCTATAAGAAAGCAAAATGGTTAGAAAAATTATTTCCATATCTTGAAATTCGTAAGTGCTTCTTTTGTTGTCCCGACAAAGCTTTAATGAAAGTTGATGTTCTTATTGATGATTGTATAAAAAATTTTGGAGGAGCAAAGCATTCTATTTGTTTTGCTTATCCTTGGAACGCTGAATTCAGAGGAATTAGATGTAAAGATTGGAGAGAAATCTATGATGAAATTAATCGAATCAACAGATAAAAATAATCCGACAACTATTGATACTAATAATTTATATAATTTATTACGAGACAAAGACTGTAAGGTTTATACCTTTAACAATATTATTTTCAAAAATTGTAAAATTTTTCAAGAAGATAGCTTTCAAAGACAAAGACTATATTTTGAAAATTGCAAATTTCTTAGATGCACATTTGTTGATTTAAAATTTTATGACATTTATCTATCGAATAGTATTTTTGATTTTTGCAGTATTATAAATTGTGATTTTAGTCAAAATAGTTTTTACAGCTGCAAACTTGTAAATTGTGCAATAACACGCACCGATTTTACAGATGCTGAAATACACAACCCAAAAAGCACAGGTTCTATTTTTAGTAAATGCCCTTCTTTGTTATTAAAATGTCCAGAGGAAGGAAGTTTTATTGGATATAAAAAGGGATTACATTTATCTCACGGAAATTTGATATTTGTAATTATTAAATTACAAATTCCAGCAGAAGCAAAGAGAAGTTCAGCAACATCATTAAAATGTAGATGTAATAAAGCAAAAGTGCTAAGTATTGAGTCTATTCATAATAAAGAACAATTTACCACCGCTGTATCAAAATATGATAATTCTTTTGTTTACACTGTTGGGTGAAACGGTTTCAGTAAATAATTTTGATGAAAATAGATGGAATGAATGCTCTACTGGGATTCATTTCTTTATTAACCGTGAAGAAGCAGAAAATTATGTATTTTAAAGAGGTATTATGACAACAGTAAATAAAAATGAATTTTTAAATTTTATCAATACTGAATCTAAAAAAAGAAGAATTTATAGATTAGAAACCGTTCCTTATGACCCTTATAATACTGGAAGACTAAAAAAAATTTTTTATATTGATAAAGATAAGTATTTTAATACGGGCGAAATGGAAACGATTGCATGGACTTTTGAATATGAACCGAAAGGTATTTCAAAAGAATGTTGTATTGGAGAAAAAAACAGAGAATATTATATCTTAAAGGAGAATCTCTATGATAGATAATTATGATTTTTGGGAAATGGATGCAGCAAAATATTTTTCTTTTCCTAAAAAATATACAAAAGCAGAAAAAAAAGAAAAAGCAAAATATTTGTGCCTAAGCGGTTCTTATCTTGGGTCTAGAAAGATGGATGGAGTTTGGTCTATGATTCTTAGAGATAATGATGGTTCGTATCATTTACGTAGCCGCCAAAGAACAGTAGATGGAGTTTATTTAGATAAAGTTGAATGGATTCCTCAAATTATTGAAGAATTAGATATTCCTACTGGAACGGTATTGCTGGGAGAAATTTATTTGCCAAAGAAAGAAGGGAGTAGAAACACTACATCTATTCTTAATTGTCTAAAAGAAAAAAGTCTTGAACGTCAAAAGATAGAAGAAAACAAACTCTGCTTCTATTGTTTTGATATTTTAGCTTGGGACGGCAGCTCATTATTAAAAACCTGTTTTGAAGATAGAATTAATTATTTAAATAAAATTAATACAAATAGTTCCTATATTTCTGTTGCTAGCTATCTTGAAGGACAAGAGTTATGGGACGAATACAATAAAATCCTTGCTATTGGTGGCGAGGGTATTGTTATTACTAAAAAAACTTCTCATTATACTCCGGGGAAAAGACCAGCATGGGAAACTTTAAAGCTAAAAAAAGAATTAGAAGATTCTATTGATGCGTTTTTAACGGGAAATTATAGAGAACCGAAAATGGAATATACAGGAAAAAATATCCAAAACTGGGACTACTGGAAGAATGTAAAAACAGGACAAATTTACACAGAAAATCAATATGATTTATACTTGGATGGTGTTCCATTAATTCCTATTACACAATACTATGCTTTAGGCTGGGCGGGAGCAGTAGAATTTGCTGTTCTTAAAGACGGTAAAGAAGTTAGCGTTGGATATATTAGCGGCATTGAAGATTCTTTAAGAAAAGATATTGTTGCTAATCCAGAAAAATATAAGGGGAAAGTGGCACAAATTACAGCTATGGAACTTCAAGATGTAAATAATAATGGACACAAAACCTTTAGACATGGGTCTATTGAATGTTGGAGACCAGATAAATTAACATCCGATTGTCTTTATGAACAACTTTTATAAAATTTAATATAATAATTTTTACCTTTAAAGAGAGAATACTATTTGTGTTCTCTCTTATTTTTTTATAAAGAGGTGAATTATTGTGTATAAAAATGAAACTTTTCTAACTCCATTACCTTGTGCGCCGCCGCCACCAAAGAATAGTGAGATTCAGATACGTTGTTTTACGTGCAAGCATTTCGGAATCTGTAAAATTTTACCAGATTACCTCAAGACTGCAACTCTTATTCAAAATGTATTAGGCTATCCAGCAGACCCGTTGGAATTGGTCAAAATTAAAGGATTTATTGGGACAGTAGTAGAAAATCCAGATTCCTATTTCCCCAAAGAAATTACCGCAAACAAAGATAAAAAAGGCAAATTCTTTGGAGCAAAGTATGAAAGCGAAACAATAGTAAATTTCATTTATAAATTTGACTGCTATTTTGTTTTATATAAAGCTGTCTACAATCCAGAAACAAAAGAATTTGATATTCCAGCAGGAAAGGAAATTTATTACGGTGTTGATTTTGCTATTGAAAAAGAAAACTTAGATGATTTACAATTAGGTTTATTAACTCTAAAAGAAGACATCGAAAATAAAGAATGTCCTTGTAGTAAAGATAAAGACGTTATCAATGTATCTGCTTTTAGTGCTACCCTTAATTGTGATTTTTATGAATGGGAAAAGGGATTAACTTATGAAGAGGGAATGAGAAGAATTATTATGAAATATCCAGATGGTATTCCTATTGACAAATGTGGCACTCTATATCATCTAGCAACCTATCATATCGAACCAAACAAAGTTCCTTGTTATCATCCGGAGAATGGAAAAGTAGCCTTCATGCCAATGCCTTATCCAGTATATATCCCAGAAAAACCTTGCGATTGCCAAAGAAATAAGACTCGATGTGAGTTAAATGAGGACTTCTAAAGGAGAGCAAAAAGTAGCAAGTCTTTTAAAGAGAAATGGTATTCCTTTTAAAACAGAAATTATGTTTAGAGGATTAGTGGGAAAGAAACACTTTCAATTAAGGTATGACTTTGCTATCATTAAAAATAATAAAGTATTTATACTCATAGAGGTAGATGGGCAGCAACACTATGAATATATTAAATATTTTCATAAAAATTATAGTGGTTTTCTTAGGTCACAAGAAAGAGATAGAGTAAAAAATAAACCTCTTATTAGAATACCATATTGGGATTTAGATACTCTTACTTTTGAAAAAATTTTTAACACGTCAGAGTATAGAGTTAAATCCAAATATCACTTAGACTATCTAAGAAATGGGAGGTGTTAAAGTGACGAGTGTAATAACAGTTTTACTATCTATTAGTGGTGTTTGTGGTGCTATTATGACAATTGCTGGGTTTATTGCTTTTGTATTAAAAAAACCAAAAGGAATGATTAAGAATATTGCCTCTGAAGCCCAAAAAGAAGAAAATAAAGAAATTAAGGAACTTTTGGAATCCATAAACGAAAAAATTGATTCAAATAAAGAAGGAACATTAGCTTGTTTGCGGCATGAAATAACAGAACTTTATTACAAATGTAGTTCTAAACAAGCTATTTCTTTGAATACAAAAAAAGATTTAATTAGTCTTTATGAAGCTTACATTGCTCTTGGCGGCAATTCTTATATTAAAGAACTTTGGAAAGAATTAGAAGAAATACCTATTGAAAAAATCGAAGGATGAATTAAAAAGAGAGTTGAGATTTTCTTGACTCTCTTTATATTTTTTGCTATAATTATTGATATAAGGAGGTGGTCTTATGGTAGTAATTAAAGATAATAAAGAAATGCCATATGACAGTAATAAAATTAGAAGAGCAATCATTCAAGCAGCTAATCAAATTAAGTTGCCGGATTTTGATTTTATTGATTCTTTAACTAATGAAATTACAACTAAAGTAGTGATGAAAGGGAAAAATGCCGTATCTAATAGCGAAATAGAAAATATTGTTATGAGTGTTCTTTATGATAAAGCTCCTGATATAGCAAGACAGTATTCGAATTATAAAATTGATAAAGAAAGAGCAAAAAAAAATCCTACAGAAATTGAAAAAGTTCTTTATGTAAATGATGATATTAAATATGAAAATGGGAATAAAAATCCTAATTTAGTTCATATTAAAAATGCTTATTTAGCAGAAATACCAAGTAAAGAAATGCTTAAAAAGCTATTGCCAAAAGATTGCTGGGATGCTCATGAACGCTCTATTGTATATTTTAACGATAGTGCATACAGTGCAAGAAACCTCTTAAATTGCTCAAAAGGGGACGCATGGATTGATGTCCGAAAGACAGATAGAAAAGATACTAGTAAAAAAATGACAATAGAAGAGTTTTTTAGTCTTTTTGAAAAGTCGGATAAGGAGTGCTTAGTTAATCTTGAAGATGGTGGCTATCAGATTTTGGCGAGAGACGGCTGGACAAAAATTAAAAGATTAAACAGACGAAGACTAGATAAAGATGAATTGTTATATCAACTGAATACTCGAAATGGACTTCCATTAAATTTAACAGCTAAACATCGTTTACCAGTTTTAAGAAATGGAAGAGAAGTGCTGTTAGAAGTAAAGGATATTAAAGTTGATGATTGTTTATTAAGTTTTGATGATAATAAACTATTTACCTATAATGATATAAAAAATTCTTTCATTGATTGGACACAAATTAACGACAAAGATATTAATATTCGTATAACAAATCTACCCATTCTTAGCAATTATTTAAAATATAAGTATAATATCACTTTGAACTATTATATCAAAAGCATTAAGAAAATGCCTATAAAGGGAACAATTGTAGCTATACCTCTTGACATTTTTATTGAAATTATAGATAAATATCCTGTTCCTCATGAAGTTTTAAACAAAATGTTGGTAAGCAGCACTTGTTCAAAACATAAATATCCATTTTTAATTCCCTATTCGCCGCAACTCGCTAAGCTTTATGGATATATTTATAGTGATGGCTGTGTATACAGGAATGATAAAAGAAGTCTTTATCATATGACTTTTGCTAATACTAATGAAGATATATTAGACGATTTTCTTGATTGCTTTGAAGAAGTTTTTGGTAGAAGATTAAAAAAATGGTATCCTTCATTAAAAAGCACTTCCCCTTGTGTTCGCATTCAATGCGGCGACAAGATAATCGGGAAACTTTTTAGAGAATATGCTGGCGGCAGAATGTTAGGTAGTGGAAATTTAAGAATTCCTGATTTTATAATGTATGGAAATGAGAGTATTAAATATAATTATTTATCTGCTTCAATTGATAGTGATGGTATGATTTCTCCTCAACAAATTAGCATTTTAAGTGCTTGTAAGAAATATTGTGAGCAATTAGTATTAATTCTACAATCATTAGATTATCATCCTACTATGAAACTAAAAGACAAAGCTGGTTCGAAGTATCATTTTGGAAATAGCAATAGAACAGGAACAAGAAATTTTGATAGTTATGTTGTAAAAATTTCAAAAAACGAAGAAAAAGACAGGTTATATAAAAATCTTTCTACTATTAAGACAATTGACACTGAATGTTATAATACAATAAGTGTGTATAATAATCCTGAAAAAATTATTTCTATCAATACTTATCATGAAGATTGTTTTGTTTATGATATAGAAACAGAGACACATTGGTATAATATCAATAATCATTTTTCTCATAATTGCTGCCTTTGGAACTTAGAAGATATGTTTAAAGGATGTGCTATTAATTCTACTTATATTGAAACACCAAAAAGCTTTAGAACAGCTTGCACAGTAGCAAGTCAGGCATTAACAATGGCTACAAGTTCTCAATTCGGTGGGATTACTATTAATCTTCTTCATTTAGCAAAGTTTGTTGATGTAAGTCGAAAGAAGATTGAAACAGAAGTTGAAGAAGAAATTCATCTTATGTTAGATAATTTTTGTGACAATGAAAAATCTAATTTTGATGTCGAAAAAGTAAAAACAAAAATGGTTAATAAAAGACTGCGAAAAGAAATTGAAGATGGAATGCAAACATTTTTATATCAAACTAATACTTTATGCTCAGGAACTGGACAGGCAGCGTTTTTAAGTGTAGGTTGTTGGTTAAGTGAAGACCCAAAATATTCTAATGACCTTATTATGGTTTATAAAGAATTAATTAGGCAAAGATTAAAAGGAATGCGACAAGAAGATGGAACTTATGCTAATCCTAATTTTCCTAAAATTTTATATGTTTTAGATAAGGATACTATGAAAGGTGGAAAATATTATGAAATTACTAAGTTAAGTGCTAAATGTTCAGCTCAAAGATTAGTGCCAGACTATTTAGGACTGAAAAAACATTTGAAGTTAAAAGGTGTTTTAACATTCCCAATGGGTAAGTAAATACTATAGCTCATTTAAAATCTTTTGAATTCGGTTAGGGCTTACAAGATGAGTTGAGACCGAGCTAAAACTAAAATTGTAAAATTAAAATATTTTTAAAAAGAGGTGAATAGAAATATTTATTTTACAATTTTAGATTAAGTGTATCGACTATCTCTGATGAATGTAAGAGAGTAAAATATTTTATGTATTTGAAGCGGAAGACTTTGCTAAAAGCAAAGAAGATATAGTCAATACCTCCAGTGATGAAGGACAATATGTGTAGAAGTTTATTAAATTCTTATCAAGATGATAATGGTAATTATATTACATGGGGAAGAGCGAACATGGGTGTTCAAACATTAAATCTCCCATATATTGCTATGGAAAACAATAAAGAACATTCTGAAGAAATTCTCTTTAAAAATCTAGAACATTATTTAGAAATTGCTCAAAGAGATATGTTATGGAGAGCTAATCATATTGCTAAAATTAAAGCAAAAGATAATCCACTTGCTTTAATGTATGGTGGCTATTTAAGATTAAAGCCTGAAGATACATTAGAAAAATATGTTTATTCAGGTTATTTTACAATCTCTTTAGGATATGCCGGATTAAGAGAAGCTGTATATTACATTACAGGTGAAGACCAATTCCATAAAAGTGGAAATAAATTAGCTCATAAAATTTTAGATTTCTTGAACGAAAAAAATGACGAATTAAGAGAAAAAACAGGTATTGCGGCAGGACTATATGGGACTCCAATGGAAACTGGCGTTGAAAAATTTGCTAAAGCTTGTATTAGAGATTTTGGGCAAATAGGAGATGGAACACAAAATTTATATATTACCAACTCTTATCATCATCATGTCTCTGATAAAATAGATGCTTTTACAAAACTAATTGATGAGGCACAATTTAGTGATAAAACCTCTTCAGGGTCAATAAGCTTCGTTGAAGTGCCTAATTTATCTAATAATATTGACGCAATGCTCGAAATTATTGAATGTATCGGCGAAAACTGTTTATATGGTGAGGTAAACAGTGAAGTCTCTCATTGTAAAACTTGTGGTTTTAGCAGACACGATTTTAGAAAAGTATTAATTGATAACAGAGTTTTTTGGAAATGTCCTAAATGCGGAGAAATAAATCCAAATAAGGTGTTAACTTCTTATCGGATTTGCGGATACATTAGTAATTACACGCCAAATAAAGGACGTTCGCAAGATATATACAATAGAGTAAAACATTTAAACTAATAATTTATAAAGGAGAAGTCTATTGATTTCTCCTTTTCTTTATGATACAATAAAAAATAAGAATTTTATAAAAGGGGAGAAAATTAATGATTTTCAATATAATTATTATAACAGAAATGATGGTCTTTTTAGCGGCTTTATTATATGAAATAATTACAATGCCAACAATTGTAATTAGTGAAGAAGATGAATAAAACGATACTGTATTTGACTTTTAAAAATTTTATCTAATATCTAAACCGAAGAGAAATTTCTATTTGATTTCTCTTCTTTTTTATGTTATACTAATTATAGAAAAATAAGAAAGGAGAATAACAAAATAAAATTTAAAAAAGGAGTCAATTATGGAAAGTAGAGTTAAAAGAACAAAGAAGAATGTAATAAAAAATTTAGTAAAAGAGAACCAAAGAATTCATGATTATGATAGTCCTTTTGGTGTGAGGTTTTGGAACAAAATTCTAAAAGATTCCAAAGCTTTTTCCAGAAACAATAAAGTTTTTGACAGAAATATTCCTACTGTAATTGAACGCGCTTATGATAGATATAGAAAAGCACTAAAAACAGAAACCGATTCTTTAAAAAAATATGAATTAGAGCAATTTCTTTTTCAACTTGAATATTTTATGACAGAAGAGTGGCGAACATTATTTAATGATGATGCCAGATTAAAAGAGGGAAAAGAAAAAATTATTTGGAAAAACAGATGTCCAGTAGAACTAAAAGAATATTATACACAAAGAAAAATTCAAAGAAGAAAGGAACACGAACTTAAAAATGCTAATTCTATTACAAATTCAGAGAAAAGAAAAAGTTGAATATCATATTCATAGTTTTATTTATCCAAAATTATCAAGAAAGGATATTAAAGAATATTATGAAAATTATTTGGGAAACTTAAATGAAGTTCCTTGTAGTTTTTATTTATTGTATCCTAATGAGATAAAGAAGCAGAGAATGGCGAAATTCTTGATATTGAAAGTAGTATAAGATATAATTTTTATAAAGAGGATTTTAAACCATGGATTGATTTACCGAATAGAAGAGTTTATGTAGAGGTGTTTTAATGGTTTATGTAGGTGGTAAAAAGAAATTGGCAAAATATATCTGCCCGATTTTTGGATATTAAAAAACACTTAGCTATTGAAAAAATATACACAATTTAAAGGTGTGATGCTAATGAATTATAATGAAATTATAAATTTTGATACAGGCAATTGTCATGGCATTTCTGTAACTTTGTTTGTTAGCGGATGTCATTTACATTGTCCCGAATGTCATAATAAACAAACATGGGATTTTGACAGCGGAAAACTATTTACAAATGATACTATCGAGGAGATTTTAGATAAACTAAAGTCTCCTCATATTTCTTATTTTGTATTATCCGGCGGCAATCCAGTTGAAAAAGAAAATATTGAGGTTGTTTTAAACTTGTGCCGCCAAGTCAAAGAATTAAATAAAAAAATTATTTGTTATAGTGGTTATACAATGGAAGAACTAAAAGAATTATACCCAAAGGATAAATTATCTTACTTTAACTATATTATTGATGGAAGATTTGATAAAGCCAAGGTTTTAAAAGGGTTGGATTTAAGAGGTTCTTATAATCAGCAGTGCTACGAAAATAAGGACTCTTATTTTTTAAACATTTCTCAAGAATATTTTAAAGAAATTTATCCAAACGATGTCGAACAATATCATAATAAAATTTTCTTGTAAGAGGTGATATTTTGACGGCGATTTATAACAATTTTTCAGAAGATGAAATAAAAAAGATGTTTAGAGCTTCTAGAACTAAAACTGAGTTCTTGAAAAAATTGGGCTATCAGCATTTTTCTAATAAAATGTATAATACCATTGTAAAAAAATACAATCTATCTAAAAAACTATACTATAATATCCAAGAATTTATGGATAAACATGGTGGCGTTTTTACTTGTCATGATTGTAGATTTTGTGGACAATGTTTACCTGAAGGATATGAAATAAATCTAGAAAAATATAGTTTAGGGACACCAGAATGGGCGACTTATATTCAGGCTGTTTGTAGAGAATTTTATCCAAAAAAATATAAGATTGCTTTACTAAAAGACTTTCCAGATATTAGTAGCCGCAACTTATTAAGACCTATAATTACACCTATTTATTTATACAATAAAGACAAAAAATGGAAAATTGATAATGAAGAATTCTTTTTAGAGCATAAAAATATTATGCTAGGTGAAGATAATTTAAAGAATTTTTTAGATATTTATGGTAAAGAAATTATTGAAAAAGAAGAGGAAAAGTAATATAATAATATTATAGAGAAGTGAAGGAGGTATGTTAATGAAACAGATTTATGATGCTAATTCTATTGAAAGTCTGTCTTTTAAAGACGGTGTTAGAACAAGAATTTCAATGTATTTAGGAACTCCCGATACAGAAGGAATTTATCAAGCACTTAAAGAAGTAATTAACAATTCTACAGACGAAGCTTTAATGGGTTTTGGCAATAGAATTGAAATTACAGTTGATGAAAAACAGAATTTTGTAAGTGTTACGGATGAAGGAAGAGGAATTCCGTTTCAAGTAAAAGAGGATGGCACGAATGTTTTAGTTGATATTTTTACTAAAGCCCATACGGGAGGAAAGTTCAATAACAAAGCATATACAACTTCAAGTGGATTAAACGGTATTGGAATCAAAGCAACCTGCCTATCTTCTGAATTGTTTGAAGCCCAATCAGTTAGAGATGGAAAAGTTGCATCAGTATTTTTTAAAAAAGGAATTCTACAAAATTATAGAGAAGTAGATAACAAATGTAATCTACCGAATGGAACTTATATCCGTTTTAAACCTGATAGAGAAGTATTCGTTGGCATGACAGATGGCTTTACTTTTAGTAGAATTTGTTCTGAAATCGAAAATATTTCTTATCTTAATAAAGGGATTCATTTTATTGTCAAAAATAATAATCCTAAAGAAGAAAGAGAATTCTATTCTAAAAATGGAATTGCTGATTTTATTAAAAGTAAAATGGTAAAACCACTGATGAAAGAACCAATTATTTGCTCTGCGAAAGATGAGGCGGATGAATTGGAAGTGGCTTTTATTTGGACTGGTGGTCATGAACAGTCTTATGTCTTTGTAAATGGCTTATTCTGTGAAATGGGCGGTAGTCCAATTACAGGAGCAAAAACAGCAATTTCTAGTTCTGTAAAAAAATTAAGCGGAAAGGCTTTTGAACCCGATTTAATTAGAAGAGGATTAGTCTATGCTATTAACTGTAAAGTAAGTGAGCCACAATTTGCCAATCAGACTAAAAATTCCATTGGTAATAAGAATTTAAGGACGTTAGCTTCACAAGCGTTTAAAGAAGGATTACAAAAATTCAGTCATACTAATGAATTTAATATTATTATTGATATTTTAAATAGAATGCAAAAAGCTGAAAATGCTGCCGATAAAGCAAGAGAAGCAGTATTAAATCACAATCAAGAAATGGATAAATTAAGAAAAAGTAAGTTAGCTTTTATTGAAAAATTGAAAGATTCCGAAGAATTAGGAGAAAATTCTATTCTCCTGTGTGTCGAAGGGAATTCGGCGGCATCCATGGTAGCAAAAGCCAGAAAAGTAGATAAATTTGGTTTATTATCATTAAAAGGAAAGATTATTAATTGCCTTTCCAATACAGAAGAAAAATACTTAGCAAACGAAGAAATTAAACTTTTACTTTATGCTATGGGAATTGATATAAATAATTATAACCCCAAGAAGTTAAGATATGGTAAAATTGGAATTTGCGTTGACGGGGATGAATAAGTCTTGTCCTAAAATGTTTAAAACGGTATCAGAAAAATAAGACTGCTTAATGAAACCAAAAGAGATATTAAGCAATAAAAAAGACGAATAATCTGACTAAGAGACCCTGAACCCTTATTGGGTGAGTTCAAGGGAATACCGTGAAAAAATAGATTAATCCGTTTCTTATTATATGGAGGTCATTTATATAATAGGAATATATAAAATTACAAATATTATAAATAACAAATCTTATATCGGACAATCAGCAAATATTGAAAGAAGATTTAAAGAACACTGTTATAAAGGTTATCGTTCTGGAATAATGTTAGATATAGCTATTAAAAAATATGGAAAAGAAAATTTTACTTTTGAAGTTGTTGAAGAATGTGAACCAGATAAATTGAATGAACGAGAAACTTATTGGATAAAATATTATAATACAGTTGAATCTGGATATAATTCAAGTTATGGCGGTGATTTTCAATCTCGTGGTTCAAACAATGGTAGAGCTTTAATAACTGAAGAAGATGTTGTAAATATTAGAATAGCTTACAATCAACATAAAAGAAGAAAAGATATTTATGAAAACTATAAAGATATAATTACTTTTGGAAATTTTGCCGGAATATGGGATGGAAGGACATGGCGGCATATTATGC
>OIXR01001726.1_pt1 | contig 13818 bp, 19 predicted proteins | sample 1587831 | NCBI WGS metagenome assembly OIXR01 (sample SAMN03283263) | human gut metagenome | biome: human-associated habitat; material: feces | host: Homo sapiens | place: USA | collected 2013
ACACAGCAATTTTTGTACGGTTTTGTAGTGTTTATAGCAACATATGTACTATAGAATGTGGTACACTATAATTGTACCAAGAAAGAGGCCACACCGGATGGCCCGACCGGGCCCATTCAGATCAGCCCTTGGATGAAAGGAGATAATTACCATGATTATTAAAGACGCACTGGGCCATACTGCAGAGGTCCATATGTATGACAATAACACCGGCATGGATTTCGTCGAAGAGTACCTGAATGCCGGGTCCCTTGACCGTGATGCTGATGGTGCCTACTTGGTGGAAGATGTCCACTACATTGACGACTATGCCACCGAAGCATGTAACGGTAGCAACCCCGATTTTGAAGAGGCTTTGAATGCCGAATGGAGCTTTAAGGAGATGTGACAGATGGAAATGCGCAAGTTTATCGTTGAAATCCACCCGGATGGTCATGTGACGTGCTGCGAGTATGAGGATTCCGAGAACGCTATTAGAGTTGCTAATGATCGTTCGTGGCTGTCTGGGTACCGGCAAGCTCTTAGTCATTGCGCTGAACAAGTTGAATTGCTTAAAGGCAACAGTGCAGAGGTATGTTTAATGCGTCGGGGTGCTACCCTTGTACGAGATGGGGCCGAAAAGATGTACAGAAAATATGCACAAATTTTTCAGCATTAGTCGAAACGGCCCGGAGGGCCGTCTACCGGGACCGCCCGCCCGGTACTGATGATGACAGGGCCAAATGAAAGGAGTTTTGTATTATGTCTGAAGCAATGACCAAATCCGAAAACACTGGTACCGCTATGACGGTGGCTGATGTGATGAATACCGGTCTTGGGTACACCGACATGAATCTTACTGACCGCTCTGCAGCAGTTGCGTTTTATAACGCGACAAGCAACCCCGCCAACAAGCTGAAAGAGCACGTCAACGAGGTGCTGTCCTTGGTGCATGTGTCCGTGGAATGCGTGGAGGTCAGCAAGGAGGATGCACCGGAGGGCAAGGTGATCGCCCCGCGTATCGTCCTCATCACGGAGGATGGCCAGTCGTACGCGTGTGTGTCCGTCGGTGTTTACCAGTCGATCAAACGCATGTTTACGCTGCTGGGCACCCCGGACACCTGGGCCAAACCTGTGAAGATCAAGCCCGTGCTGATCAGCACCAAGAAGGGTCAGGTCCTGTCCCTGAACCTGGTTTAATTTGACCGGGGCCACAGCACTTTGTGCTGTGGCCCTTATTTGTTTAGGAGATCACCATGAAAAGCATTAACACGTCCATACTGCTGGAGAGTGACGACCCCATCCAGGGCCTTGCAATGGCTATTGTATGCAGCGGAGTGGTCGAAAAGGACGCAAAGTTTTTTTGCTCCGAATGGGCCAAAACCCTTTTCCGGTACCTGGATATTGAAACAGATCCCCTTGACTGGTATCTGATGATATTGGAAAGAAAGGAACGTGAGAAGCATGGCCGTAGGTGCAGCCAAAGCAAGCGCAACACTTAAATATGACGCGGAACTATATACCCCGTATGCCCTAGAATCATGGCCTGACCGCGAGATGCGCAAGGAATACACGCGATTGCGTGACATTGCCCAGAAACGTATCAAGCGACTGTCAAAGGACCCCATCAGCAGCACGAGCGACATTTATAAAGAATTTGCCGGAGGCTTCCCTACCATCAAAGCGATGCGCGGAGATCGGAAAGCGTTGGAACAAGCCCTTGCCGATGTGGCACGATTTGTCCGCGCTAAGGGGTCCACTGTCGGCGGAGCCCGCGAGGAATTTGCCGAGAAAATGAAAGTCGGCGGCATTGATGTGTCCGAGGTCCCTGAAGATCAGTATACTGCCCTGTCCGAATGGTGGGAGATCGTCAAAGCCTCCGGTGTGTATTATTATCCGTCAGATCAGCCGGTCATGTACTGGCGCGAAAAAGGCGGCTACAATGTCAGCATTGATGATTTTGTGAAATGGCAGCAAGGCGAGGTCAGTTATGGCAAAGACTGGGAATACAGCGACGGCAGCAGCTCCGCCGACTTGCGCGGAGGTTTTGGTGGAGGCTTGTAATTACAATCCCGTGCCGTGGCTCATGGAGCACTTGGATTGCAAGCACACCAAGGGCAAAAAGCGCAAAACTAACAAAAAGCGCTTGTACGTAAATATGCCGTGCGCATTTGACATTGAAACCAGCCGAGTATGCACCGATGCGGACGGAAACCCCCATACCATTATGTATATCTGGCAATGCCAGCTTGGGCTAGATGTCACCATCATAGGCCGCACTTGGGACGAATGGTTACATTTTACCGACACGATCAGCGATTACTTGCGGGCCAATAGTGGCCCACAAGGCAACTGGTATTTGTGCATGTATGTGCATAACCTGGCCCATGAGTTTCAGTACCTTTCCGGGGTCATGACTTTTGGCCCCGGTGAAGTGTTTGCCAGCAAGCCCCGGCGAGTTTTGAAATGCGACAACCGCGCAATAGAATACCGGTGCAGTATGCGACACAGCAATCTGTCCCTTGACGCATGGGGCAAGCAGCTGGGTGCTCCACATGCAAAATTAACAGGCACCCTTGACTACTCCAAAGTCCGGTACCCCTGGACCCCATTGACATCTACAGAACTAGCGTACTGCATCAATGATGTGCGGTGCATTGTAGAGTGCTTGCTAATTGAGATGGAGCGCGACGGGGACGACCTGTATACTCTGCCATTAACACGAACCGGATACGTTCGGCGCATGGCGCGGCAGGCAATGTATAAATGGGGCATCAACCGCGTTAAACGCCTGCTGCCGTCCTGGGAACTGTACCAAATGTTGCGCGAAGCATTCCGGGGCGGTGACACCCATGCAAACCGGTATTATACTGGGCTGCATCTTGAGAACGTCGGGTCCGTCGATATGTCAAGCGCCTACCCCGCGGTGCAGTGCGAATGCTATTTCCCGATGTCGCCATTTCGGCAGGAGCCGGCCACCGTGCAGCGGCTTATGCAATGTATGCGGCACGGCAAAGCCTGCCTGATGCGCTTGCAGATCAAAGGATTACGGCAACGGTATAAGTGGTGGGGATTCCCCTACATACCGTTGGCAAAGGTCCGGCATTGTGAAGGGTACATAAACGACAACGGCCGCCTGCTGTCCGCAGATCATTTCGAGATCACCATAACAGATATTGATTTTAGAATTATTGCCAAGGAATACGACTGGGACGCCCTCAATGTGCTGGACTTATACACGTCCGATTATGGCAAGCTGCCCAAACCCTTGACAGATTGTGTCAAAGAGAGCTACACCGGCAAAACATCCCTCAAAGGTGTAGCGGGTCAAGATTTGTACTATGTCAAAGCCAAAGGCGACCTTAACAGTTATTACGGCATGACAGCACAAGATCCGCTGCAGCTGGATACACTTTTTGACGAGGACGACCCCGACAACCTGTGGAGCGAGTGTGCCGACGACCCAGAGGGCAGTTATAACGACCATTGCCCCCATCTGTTTTTGCCGTATCAGTGGGGAGTGTGGACCACGGCCCACACACGCAAGCGCCTCAAGATCGCGCAATGGGCCGCAGGCAAAAATGGCGTGTACTGTGATACAGACAGCGTCAAATACATGGGCGACATTGATTTGACGGAATTTAACAAGGCTGTCAAGCAGCTTGCAAAAGATAATGGTGCCTGTGCTGCAGACCCCAAAGGACATATACATTATATGGGCGTGTACGAGCAGGAACACAGTTATGCGGAATTTATGACCTGGGGTGCAAAAAAGTACGCCACCACCTACACCAAAGGCGGCAGGATTACAACCACAATAGCAGGAGTCAGCAAGCGCAAAGGCGGCCTTGAATTGGCTCTTTGGGGCGGCTTTGATGCCTTTAAGCCTGGCTTCACGTTTTGCCTGGCTGCCGGCAACCAGGTTGTATATAATGATCGCCCAAAGGTGCCAGATTTTATAGTTGACGGGCACACGGTACACATAACGAGAAACCTATGTATTTGTGACAACACCTACACCCTGGGAATTACGGACGAATATGCCAAGATACTGGGGTACAAGATCATGGAGGTCGTGTAATATGAAAATTTTAGTCGCATGTGAAGAATCGCAAGCTGTCTGCAAAGCGTTCAGAGCCCGCGGGCATGAAGCATACAGTGCAGATATTCAGGAGCCCCCCGGTGGGCATCCGGAGTGGCATATATTAGGCGACGTTTTGCCGCTGATTAACGGAGACTGTACATTTTTTACAATGGACGGCGGGGCGCATAATATCAGCGGCGAATGGGACTTGATTATTGCGCACCCACCCTGCACATATATGACCAATGCCGGGGCTGTGCGGATGAGAGTGAAAGGTCAGATCGTGCAGGGAAGGTACAATAAAGCCATGGAGGCCAAAGCGTTTTTTATGGAGTTTTATAATGCCCAGTGCCCCTGGGTTGCTATTGAAAACCCCACCCCCATGAAAATTATCAATCTGCCTGAATACACGCAGGCAATACAGCCATACCAGTACGGGCACCCATATAGTAAACGCACCTGCCTATGGCTGAAAAATCTTCCCCCCTTGCAGCCAACCAAGATCTTGGCCTTCCATGAGCCATACGTTAACGGCGGGTGCAAAGACGCCCACGGAAACTACCGCAAATTCCAAGGCCGAAAAGAACGCGACCCCAAAATAAGAAGCAAAACATTTCCCGGCATCGCCGAGGCGATGGCAGATCAATGGGGGTGCTTACATGATTAAGCTATACACGGACGACGGCTGGCCCAACTTTTCAGAGGATGACGGCATTCTATCCACAGGGGCCCCCATCATTTTTATTTGGGGCGGGCGCGGCACCGGCAAAACGTATGGAGCCCTCAAGCATGTGCATGAGGAGGAAGAAGAGTTTTTGTACTTGCGCCGCACGCCGCAGCAGGCGGAGTTGATTTGTTCGTCCCCGCTTATGTGGCCATGGTCCCCGCTGAACAACGACCTACAAACACACTATGCGCCCTTTAAGATGTCAAAAATCGCTGGCATGTACGAGGTGGGCAATGCCGGGGCCTATACTGACACTGGTGTACCTATTCGACCGGCGCAAATGTCTGGGGTGCTGGGCAATGTTGTCACAATGGCCCGCACCCGTGGCTTTTCGAGCCCCAATACTGATATTATAATTTTAGACGAGTATCAAAAGGAGGAATCCGACTATTACCGGCGCGGAGAGGGCGTGGGCCTTGCGAACATTTACGAGACGGTCAACCGCAACCGCGAATTGCAAGGACAAAAGCCCATCACGCTGCTGTGCATGTCGAATGCCGTGGGCATGGCGAACCCTTATTATATGCAATGGGATATTACCGATACCGTGGAAAAGATGATCGGAAAGAAAGAGCGCATCAAGCTGCTAAAAGACAAGGGCATTTTGCTGATTGACTTGGTGGATAGTCCCATCGCCAAGGAAAAAGCAAATACGGCCCTGTACCGGTCCATGAGCGGAACAGACTTTTACCGGTCAGCAATCGAAAACCAGTACAGCGCGGAGGAAAAAAGCCTTGTGGCGTCCCGTCCCTTGCGCGAATATTACCCACTTGTGCAGATTGGCCGGTGCTGTATCTATGAGCATAAAAGCAAACCCGTCTATTATGTATGTCGGCACCGCTCCGGCGATATGCCAATGTACGGCACCGGCGACTATGAACGCAAACGATTCCGGGCCGCTTATGGGTATATCTGGCCCGCATATTTACAGCGACAAATTGAGTTTGAGCGGTATTCAGACGAAATATTTTTCCGCGAATACTGCAGCACCACTTGATTTTTCCGCACAATCGCATATAATAAAGTTAATCCCCGGTGCCCAAAGGCAGCCCCCAGAAGGGGCGGGCAAGCGTCAGCCAGCGCAAGAACCGGGGATTTTATTCTAATCATATTTTACGGAGGTACACAAAATGGATGCTAACACTGTGATTCAGGCTATTTCTAACGTCGGTTTTCCCATCGCAGCATTTTTGCTGATGTGGTATCAGTGCAATACGGTCGTGAAAGAAAACACAACCGCTATTACCGAAATGCGGTTGGCCCTGGACGACATCAAAAAAGGGTGATTGCCATGGGATGCTACATTATTTTTGCCCAGTCGATTACAAACGAGCGTGCATACTTGCTGGCTGACTTGTGTACCCGTTTGGGCCTGGGCTACTACAGTGACTGGGCCAACGATGCCCACACGCGGCAGTGCTGTGCCGTGGGTCCCGTCACCAAAGGTGACAAAGACCAGGTGATTAAGTGCCTGGCCCATGAAACTTACGTTGTAATGGAGGCGACAAAAGTTGAAAATCAGTGAAAAAGCGGCCCTTGCCATGGCCGGTTACACCAAAGCCGAGATTGAGGCCATGGACAAACCCCCGCAGACGGCCCCCGCCGCTGTGCAGAATCCTGCTATTCCGCAGCAGGTCCCGCCGTTGGCGGCTCCGCCCGCCATGCAGATCGCGCAGCCCGCACCGCAGCCTGCCCCGCAGCCTTTGCAGCCGAGCGGCCAGTATGATGGCCTTGAAGCTCTGCTGCAGCAGATTTTGCAGGGGCAGCAGTCCACCACCCAGGCAATGCAGACCATGACCCAGACGATGCAGGCCAATGCACTGGGCCTTGGTATCCAGCAGCAGCCCGCAGCCGATGCAAGCACGGTGACGGCCCGCATCATTGACCCCACGTATGGACAGGAGGTAAAATAATATGCCGCTTGGTATGAGTTTTGCGGATATCGCCGCAATTTTGACCGAGATCAATAAGATGGCGACCGGCCAGGAACCCACGTCGCCCATCGTGGACACGTCCAGTTTTGTGTCGGTCGCGCAGGCCACCTTGCTGACCGGTACCGACAACTACACCAAGGCAATCAGCCAGGTGCTGGGCCGCACTATTTTTGCGGTGCGGCCCTATGATGCGCCGATGAAGCGCCTGCAGGTTACCGGCGACGACTGGGCCAACCATGTCCGCAAGATCAATTTCTGCGATTCCGACCCCGTGACGGACAAGGCCTGGGCGCTGGAAGATGGCCAGAGCGTGGACATGTACGAGGTCCACAAGCCCAAAGTCCTGCAGACCAACTATTACGGCCAGACCAACTACAGCCGCGTATACACCCAGGCTGACACTCAAATGCAGGCAGCATTTAAGGGCCCCGAAGAGCTGGCACAGTTTTGGTCCTCTTTCGTCCTCCATCTGTCCAACCAGATTGAGGCCGACCGTCGCAACCTTGCCAACAACCTGATGGCAAACCACCTTACCGGCATGACCGTCACCAGCCCAAAAAGCGTTATTTACCTGCTGGATGAGTACAACGCCCAGCAGGGTACCAAACTGACGGTTGCCGACGTGTACAAGGAGGCCAATTTCCCGGGCTTTGCAAAATACGCGTATGGACGTATTAACGATATTTCGCGGCTGATGAAGGAACGCACGATCAACTGGCACCAGAACTGGGAGATCGGCAGCAAAACTTACAGCATTATGCGTCATACCCCGTATGATCGCCAGCACCTGTACTTGTACAGCGGGACCCAGAGCCAGATTGATGCCCGCGTTATCCCCGAGGTATTCCACGATGACATGCTCCGGTACCGTGACGCGGAACAGGTCACGTTCTGGCAGGACATCAACGACCGCGAAAAGATTTCGGCGACCCCTGTTATTACCAGTACCGCCGGCGTGGCAACCAAAAATGCCGCTGTGCAGCTGACCAACGTGTTTGGATGCTTGCTTGACTGGGATGCAATCGGCTACACCCCGAAGCTGTCCCGCGTCGTCCCCACGCCGATGAACGCACGCGGCCTGTATACCAATTTCTGGTATCACTATGGTTGGAGCTGGTACGACGATTTTACCGAAAACGCCGTTTTGTTCCTGATGACGGCCGGCGACGTGACCGCGCCCAGCAAAGCAGCCAACGCCACCACCCTGAAAACCACCATGCACAAGGACGCAGACCCCTCCAAGTCCTGACCGGCACCGGCGGGCTTTGGCCCCGCCGGTTATTTTATAAGAAGGTGAGCAGCATGCAGGCAATATTTTATCAGATCAATAAGCGTTCAAACAGCACCAAGCTGCCCACCGGTGGGCAGTCGTTTGAGATCAACCTTAAAGCCCCGTGTACCATCATCGACCCCGAAATTAAGATTGCCACGGACAGCAACCCCACCGGATACAATTATTGCAATATACCTATCTTTGGCCGGTATTACTGGATTAAAAACTGGACATATTCGGACGCACGCTGGATTGCGTCGCTGACCGTTGATACCCTTGCAAGTTACCGGGCCCAGATCAGCAGCGCTACAGAGTACGTTGTGAGATCGTCCGCCAAGTATGACGGCACAATTTCAGACGGCCTTTACCCGGCAACCGCTAAAGTGCAGAGCGTAACCACCTCTTTTCAAGGTGGGTTTGCCGAAACAATCAGCGGAGGCTTTTTTGTTATCGGATTTATCGCCAAAGCCGCCAACTCTATCGGGGCTATTACATATGTAGTAATGACCCCGGGGAATGCTAAAAAACTATCTGCAAAATTGCTGACTGATGTGTCATATCTCAGTATCGACAATTCAGAGATCAGCGACAATTTGACAAAGGTCCTTTTCAACCCGTATCAGTATATTGTGAGTTGCAACTACTTTCCCTTTGACATCGCGGGCCTTACCGCGCATTTACCGCTTGTTTCTAAGATCGACGTGGGGTGGTGGTCAGTGGACGTCCCCGGCTGGATTTTGGGCGAAGATAACAACAACTTCAAAAAATCGGTAACTGTGGATGTCCCCAAGCACCCCCAGGCGGCAGATCGTGGGGAGTATTGCAATGTTGCCCCTTACACGGATTACACTATTTATTTGCAGCCCTTTGGAGTGATACCCCTTGATGCCTCTAAAATGTGGGGGGCTGCCACATTATCTATACAATATGTGGCGGATCTTTTCACCGGTGACAGCGTACTGCGCATATTTACCAATGACAAGCAGCTGATACACGAGACGACCGCAAAACTAGGTGTGTCGGTGCAGCTGTCAAATATTAACTTTGGTATCCCCTCCGGCAGTGGTGGGCTTTTACAAACCGGTATTGCTGCAGCGTTTGGAGGTCTACAAGCGGCATTATCCGGCGGTACTTTTTCGGACGTCGGAAACGGTATTTTAAATGCAGCACAAGCAACTAATGCGGATGTCGCAAGCAAAGGCGCTACAGGGTCTACAATAGCCTTTGACATGGCACCATATATAGTGGCCCGATTTAAAATTATCGTGGACGATAATAACGATGATCACGGCAGGCCGCTATGTCAGAGGGTGCAGCTGTCCAGCATCCCGGGGTATATCATGGTGGACGACCCCGACATCGCACTGCCGGCGACAGCTGCCGAGATCGACAGCGTCAAAAGCTTTATGCGCAACGGCTTTTTTCTGGAATAGGAGGTGCCAAAACAATGGCAGTATATAAGCAATGTATTACAGGGGTATCACCAATTAGGGTATCGGCGGCATACCCCGCATACTCCGACGGCAGCTACCATGGCGGCATTGACACGGTGCATAAAGATCACAAAGCATATGCACCAATGGCCGGTACGGTCGTAACAGCCCATACATGGCAAGGCGGCACAACTGGCAACGATTCCTGGGGCAACTACATCGTAGTTAAGATGAGCGATAACAGCTATTGGCTTGCTGCTCATTTTGCCCGGCAGATTCACAAGGTCGGCGAAACAATCACCCGGGGCCAGTATATCGGCGAGCAGGGCCGGACGGGCAATGTAACCGGCATCCACACCCACTGGGAATACTGGGTAGGCGGCTATGGGACCGCGAACAGATCAGACCCCTCCGCTATTCTTGGAATTCCGAACCAGGTGGGAACTTGGGAAGTCGAATGGGATGCAAGCAATCCCCCCGGGCCGGGTCCTGGGCCGGGTCCGTGGCCTTCCGGCAAGCTGCCGGTGTGGCTGCTGTTTAAGATGGCAAAGGGGGGCAAGCTGTTATGACGGCACCCTACAGTTACGAGCAGATCAATGCCCATGTATCACCGGTGACACCGTCCGTCATGCACACTAAGGGCAACAACCTGTCATACTATTTCCGAAAATACCTGTTTTTGGAAGCCGTGTCTATGGTCCGGTGGACACTCCCCGACACCTGGCCCAGTAACCGCTTGCAATACCTGGTATTTGGTTCCGGCGGTGTGACGGTATTTAACACTGATCGGTACGGCCTGGTATATGATCGCATGGGGCTTACCGGTATCAATATCTTTTACAACCCGACACACTCCATTGTGGCAAATCCCTTTATTAAGGGCAGCCCGTATTTGCAGATCGGCAGGCAGTGCGAGATCATCAACCTGCAGCCTGACTACAGGGGCATGGTGGACATTGTAGCATATTACGGGGACATGATGGCCCTTGCCGCCCAGACCATCCAGAGTAATCTAATCAACAGCCGGCTTGCATATGTGTTTGCTGCCGGCAACAAGGCGGGCGCAGAATCTTTCAAAAAAATGTTTGACGAGATCATGCAGGGTAATCCCGCTGTTTTCGTCGATTCGTCTTTGCTTAAAGCCTCCAAGACCGGGGCCTCTGGGCAGTCCCCGTGGATGTACTTTTCCTCTGACCTCAAAGGCAATTTTATTACCAATGAGCTGCTGACCGCGTTAAAAACCATCAAGGCGCTTTTTGATACCGAAGTCGGTATCCCCAACACCAACACAAGCAAAAAAGAGCGCATGCTGACCGATGAGGTCAATTCCAACAACGTGGAGACGGCTGCAAAAGCGTCGCTGTGGCTGGACAGCTTGCAGCGCAGCTGTGAGCGGGTCCACAAGCTTTTTGGGATTGACAGATCGCAGTTGTGGGTTGATTGGAGATTCCCACCCGACACCGGCGCACAGGAGGTGAACAGCAATGCACGCAACACTAAGCTTTAACGGGTTACTGGCAGGATACCCCGAATTATTCAACGATTTGAAAGTGCCTGACAGCGTATCAAAAGAGGCGGTATGCAATCAGCTGCTATTTGATACGTTGGAGCTGGAGGTACTTTATACCGATGGCCCCACGATGCAAAGGGCCCTGGGCGTGTTTTCTGAAACCATGTTGCCCAGCTGGACCCGGTATGCAACCGCACTGGGCCTTGATTATGACGTGCTGGCCTCCGATGATCGCACCAGGACCGTGGAGCACAAGGGGACCAACAGCGGCACCAACAACAGCAAAAACGTGGTGGCAGGCAAAACTACCCGCACCCCGAACCTTACCACTATCGGCCAAAACAATGGCAGTGACAACACTACCAGGGACGTGACGGGTTTTGACAGCGGGGCCTTTGTGCCCGCCGAAAAGAGTACCACCACCCTGGGCACCGGTAACAAGATCACCAGCACCGGCACCGACACAACCACCGACGACCAGACAACCACCAATGACGGGACCACCAAGGCACAAGATGAGTACAAAGACACGGTGGCCGAAAAGGGCCGGGCTGGCAAAGACCCGCAAGACCTGATTGCCAAGGAGCTGGCCCTTGCCGCCAAAAACGCGGTGAATAAGATCGTTGCAGATATTCAGGCAAACTTTTGCCTGCTGGTATATTAAGGAGATGACAGCAAATGAATGACATTTATCCGATTCACAAGGCACCCTATACCAATTTTCACGATATGAACCTGGATTGGATTATTGAGGCGCTTAATGAATTCAATCGGAAACTTGCAAATTTTGTTAGCCTCAATACAATTAAGTATGCGGATCCCATTAAGTGGGACATCACCAGCCAGTACGCGCAAAATACCCTGGTTCTGGACCCGCAGGACGGCACTGCATATCTTTCCGTTCAGCCCGTCCCCCAGGGGGTGCAGATCACAAATACTGACTACTGGACCCCCGTATTCACGTTACAAAATTTTATTGACCCGCTTAAAAATGCTATCACGGCAGTGCCGCAGCAGGAAAACGGGCAGGCCGCTACTGAACAATTACCTGCTAATAGCGTGTTTTTTGTCGGTGATGTCCTTTGCACAAACCCCCAACCCATCCCGCAGACGTCGCTTGTGGTTATTGGCACAAACTGCATCGAAGTATCTGTGGTTGACCTTATTTCCCGACTGTTCAATATGCCCACTGCGTGGTACCGGGCCAGCGATACAAGTATTAACCTAGGATTCCCGCCCAGTGCGGCAAGCACCATATACGGCGGGGATGTACATGTGTACAGCCCCGAGGACCAAACCATCACCATTACAGGGAGGTAACTATTATGCCTGATGTAACTACTTTTAATCTGGGTGGCCAGGATATTACCGTAAAAGACCCCACTGCCCGCAGCAACGCGCAGAGCGCCAACACAGCAGCCACTAATGCCGCAAACACGGCAAATGAGGCACTGAAAAAAGTTAAGGAGGTTGAAAAGCTTTCCCGCGTGACTGTAGAATATACCCCTGCGACGGAAACCATTACAATTACGACCGCAACACACGCCACAGCTTCTTCTAAGTAAGGAGGTCAACAATGGCAGATTTCGACAAAATGAACATTGACGCGGTCCCCTACCATGTTAAGGACACCACCGCCAGACAGCAGATCGCCGACGAAATTACCGCCCGTGAGCATGCAGATACACAGCTGCAGCAGGCCATCACAGCAGAGCAGAACGCCCGCGAGCAGGCTATTACGGCAGAGCAGAACGCCCGCAAGCAGGCTATCACAGCAGAGCAGAACGCCCGCGAGCAGGCGGACAAAAAGCTCCAAAACGAGATTGACAAGCTGCATGACGTTGCACGCCCAAAAAAGTACCTATTTGTCGGTGACAGCTATTCAATGGGAGAGGGGGCCGGTGTAAGTCCTGGCATGGGATGGGCTCAAAAAGTCCCGCAAATTCTGGGCCTTGCAACGGGCGATTATTACAAAGCATGTCAAGGAGGGTATGGTTTTTCTAGGGTTGGCTACAAATTTGCCGATCTTGTAACGTCCGTATTACCCACAATCCCGGCCCCGGCTGAAATCACCGATATTTATGTTTTCGGTGGGTACAATGATAACAACTACAGCGGCAACACAATCACGGCAGACATTGCGTCTTTTGCAGGGCTCTGCAAAACAAATTTTCCGAATGCCATTGTGCATATTGGTATGATTGCATGGAGCCCGGACAGGCAAGCCAGAGCCAACATTGCCAATAACGTACTGCCCGCATATGCCGCATGTGGTAAGAGCAACTGTGCATACCTGCCGGGATGTGAGCAGATCATGCACAATTATACACTGTTTTCGTCCGACAACATTCACCCCAATGATGCAGGGTATCAGTTACTTGCGGGCGCTATTGTAAGCGCTATTAAAACGGGCACCTATGCCGCGCAATTTGCATACAACAGCATTGAGCTTGCACCTGCAGGCATTGCAACAAAATATTCATGGGGTGGATTTTCTGAGTGCATTTATGCAAATACCTGGACACTGGCAAAAGCAGACGACCAGCGACTAACCGTTACTTGTGCATCCCAGACAATTAAAGGTGACACAAAGTATAGTATTGGTACGCTTTCGACAAAATACGGTCGCCCGTATGATATCGCTATGGCTTGCCAAACTATGACGACAGGGTATGTCGTGGGTGATGGAGGATTCCACAAGATCAACTGCCAAATGATGGTTAAAGGTACGGACCTCTCCATTCAAAACGTTACACTACCCGACACAGGTGCATATGTCAATTTGACAGGAGTAACGCAGATCGCCCTACAGATTCCGACGTTTACCATGTGTTCGTTGTTTGTGTAATAGCGTTTATATTTCATAATCATTACTAGA
>OIXR01001732.1_pt1 | contig 13786 bp, 10 predicted proteins | sample 1587831 | NCBI WGS metagenome assembly OIXR01 (sample SAMN03283263) | human gut metagenome | biome: human-associated habitat; material: feces | host: Homo sapiens | place: USA | collected 2013
CTTGTTCCATATATGACAGTTGCAGAGAATATTTATCTCGGCAGGATGCCATCCAAAAAGAGTGGATTTGTAGATGACAGGAAACTGGAAGCAGATGCTTATAAAGTTCTGGAAAGACTGGGCGTTCAGGATGTGATCCACGTAAATGATTATCCGGCAAATCTGACAGTAGCACAGCAGCAGATGGTAGAGATCGCAAGAGCACTCTCGGTTGACAGCAAGATTCTGATCATGGATGAGCCGACAGCATCTCTTACCGAGCGTGAGACAGTACAGCTTCTTGAATTTGTTCAGATGCTTAAGAATCAGGGAGTTGCAATCATTTATATTTCACATCGTATGGATGAAGTATTCCAGATCTCAGACAGGATTACGGTGTTCCGTGATGGACAGTACATAGCAACCAGGAATATTGGGGAGGTAACTTACGATGATGTGATCCGTCTCATGGTTGGACGTGAAATGAAAGATGTTTATCCGGAAGTAAACCTGACAAAAGGCAAAGAACTTTTGAGAGTGGAACATCTGGATGATGGGAAATTTCTCAAAGATATTTCATTTGAACTGCATCAGGGTGAAATCCTTGGCTTCTACGGTCTGGTGGGAAGCGGCAGAACAGAGATTATGAGGTATTTGTTCGGTGTGGATAAAGGAGCTGCTTATAACGCATGGCTGGAGGGCAGAGAGTTTAAAGTATCAAATCCAAAGGAAGCAATTGAAGCAGGCATTATTCTGGCACCTGAGAGCAGAAAAGAACAGGGTCTGGTTCTCATACAGGATATTCGGTTTAATACAGTTCTGGCGATTCTGGACAAACTGATCCACGGAGTAAAAACAGACAAAAAGCAGGAAACAGAGATCGTAGAAAAATATATGAAAAAAATGCGGACAAAAGCAACTTCTGCAGCGCACATTACAGGGCAGTTATCCGGTGGAAATCAGCAGAAGGTCGTTCTTGCAAAATGCCTGGCTACCAACCCGAAGATTCTGATTCTGGATGAACCGACAAGGGGAATTGATGTAGGGGCAAAATTTGAGATCTATAAAATGATCACAGAGCTGGCAGAAGAAGGGGTAGGAATTATTTTCATATCATCAGAACTTCCGGAGATCCTGAATCTTTCAACAAGAGTGATTACAATGCATGAAGGACAGAAGACAGGTGAACTGGCAAGAGAAGAACTGTCAGAAGAACTGGTATTAAAATATGCAACAGGAGGTGCCAACAAATGACAACAAAGAAGGAAAAAATCTCCGGAGGCGTTCCAAAAAATCCGGTTATGAAGTATTTATACCTGAATAAAGGCATTCTGGCAGGAGCACTGGGAATCTTTCTCGTATTTGGATTTCTGACAGAATTTAAATTCTGGGGAAGAGCAAATGTTATCAATATTTTAAGAATCACCAGTCTTGACAGTATTGCAGCATTTGGTGTAACGCTCATCATTATCACAGGTGGTATCGACCTTTCTGTTGGTGCGCTGATGGCATGTGCAAGTACCTATTGTGCACTCCTGATCTCCAATGGTTTGCATCCAGCAGGTGCACTTCTGGTAGGTGTTCTGATCGCAACTGTGTTTGGTGCAATAAACGGTGGAATCGTTGCAAATACAAAAATTCCACCATTCATTGTAACTCTTGGAACCATGAACATTGGACGAGGAATTGCCTACACCTGTTCTGCAGGTACACCGATTCGTATTTCCGGTGATTTCGGAGAAATCGGAAACGGATATTTAATGAATACGATTCCATATCCGATTATCTATACAGCTGTTATTCTGGCAATCACTTATGTTCTGCTCAATAAGACAAAGTTTGGCCGTGAAGTATATGCAATCGGCGGAAATGCAGAAGCTGCCAGATTCTCAGGAATCAACAGCAAAAAAGTTATCTGGATCGTATATACATTTGCTGGATTTTTGTATGGTATCTATGGTGTTATCTCCTGTTCCAGACTGTACAGTGGACAGCCGACACTTGGACAGGGATCAGAGCTTACTGCAATTGCAGCTGCAGTTGTAGGTGGAACCAGTATGAGTGGTGGTGTTGGAAGAATCGGAGCCACTTTTATCGGCGCACTGATCATGGATCTTTTAAGCAGTGGACTGAATTTCATGAACGTGCCGTTCTACTGGCAGTATGTGTGTCAGGGCGTTGTAGTTCTCGGGGCAGTATTCGTTGATCTTCAGATAAAGAAAAAATAAAAAATTAATATAAAAAACAAACAAGGGAGGATTCAAGGATGAAAAAAAGGTTAGTAGCAGTTTTAATGACAGCAGCAATGGTATGCAGTATGGGAAGTGTGTCCGCAGTATCAGTATTTGCAGAAGAAGAGACCGCAGAAGCCGCAGGGGATGAAGATGTGGTTTATGTAGACCCTCTTGAAGCGGAAGATGGACTGCCGTTTGCTGCTACCGAACTGAGCAAAGGCAAAACAATCGGTGTTTCTGTACAGACACATGCAAATGCATTTTTCCTCGCAGAGATCGACGGTGTTAAAGCTACACTGGAAAAAGGCGGTATTGATGCAGAAGTGATCGCACCTGACCCGGCAAATGATATCAACACACAGGTAGAGGATATCACACAGATGGTTGCCAGAGGCGTAGATGTTATTTTTGTAGATGCTCTTGACAAAGATGGAATCAAACCTGCACTGCAGGAAGCAGAGAGAGCTTCCATTCCTGTAATTGCGATTGATTCCAACGTAGAAGATAAAGATCTGATCGCATCTATTGTAGAATCTGATAATGTGGCAATGGGAAAAATGGCAGCGCAGACACTTTGTGATTCCATTGACGGCGAAGGTGAGATCGTAGTTATCAACTGGTCAACACTTCAGGCAGTACGTGAGCGTGTAGAAGGTCTTAAGTCAGTGATCGAGGAGTCTTATCCGAATGTAGAGATCGTAGCAGACCAGGATGCTTTTGGCGTAGTAGAAGATGCACAGAGTATTATGGAATCCTTCCTTCAGACTTATCCGGATGTAAAGGGAGTCTTTGCAATCAACTCTCCGACAGCACAGGGTGCAGCGGCAGCAATCAAGGCAGCAGGTCTGGAAGGCAAGATTTCTGTAGTAGATATCGATGGTGCACAGAATGATATCGATATGATCAAAGAAGGACAGATCCTCTGCTCACCGGTACAGTTTCCGAAGACGATCGCAAACAAAGCAATGGAATGTGCAGAACTTATCTGGGCAGGAAAAGAAGATGAGGTTGCAAAACATTACTATGTAAGCGGCGACAACATCACAGAAGAAAATCTCGACCAGTATGACGGAAATACATACTAAAGGAAATCCTGCATTAATTAAATATAGTTTCAGGTAAAAGAGAAAAGCACTGCAGGATAACGAGGGAATGTTATTATGTGGTGCTTTTCTGAATAAGGAGTGCTGAAAGATATGGCAGTAAAAACAAAATGGGCGATTATCGGGACAGGATATATCGCGAATCAATTTGCATCCGGGATGCGTGCAGTGGAGGATGCGATTCTGGAAGCTGTTGTTTCCAGAAGTGAAAATTCAGGCAAAAAATTTGCACAGAACTATGGTTGTGAAAAAGTCTACACAGATCTGAAAACAATGCTGGATACAGAAAAAATCGATATCGTATATCTGGCAATTCCGAATTCCTGTCATTTTGAATATATTATGGAGATTCTGGAAAGAGGAATCCCTGTACTGAGCGAAAAACCAATGGTTGATAATGGAAAGCAGCTTACGCAGGTTTTGAACAAAGCAAAAGAAAAGAATACATTCCTGATGGAAGGCATGTGGACGAGATGTTTTCCGGCAGTCATACAGACAAGAAACTGGATCAAAGAAGGACGGATCGGAAAGCCACTGACAGTCCGTGCCGGCTTTGATATCAAGCCGGATATTGATGACTGGCAGCCCTGGAAAGCCGGAATCAAATATGCAGCAGGTGCACTTCGGGATGTTGGAATTTATTCTCTTGGAATGGCGTATCTGGTATTCCCGGAAGGCCCACAGAAGATTTATTCCAATATGAAATCAAACGGAGAGGTAGATGAATGTTTCCAAATGCTTCTCACGTATTCAGAAGGCAGAGCAGCAATACTGAGCGGAGCATTTAATCAGATAGGAAATGCAGAAGTGGAGATCGTAGGAGAGGAAGGCAAGATCCTGATAGGACCGGAATTCTGGCATCCGACCACGGCAAAGCTGATTTTAAACAATGGAAAAAAAGAATGTTTCAGTGAGGAGTACTGTGAAACAGGATTTCAGTATGAAATACAGGAAGTTATGAAATGTCTGGAACAGGGAAAGAAGGAGTGTCCGCATTTCACCTGGAAAGAGTCGATCGCAATTGGAGAACTGATAGAAAAGACCCGAAAAGAATGGGGAATCCTTTATGCATCAGACTGACGCACAAATTCAGAAAGGGCAGATTGAGTATGAAAGAAATATTATTAATGGCGGTTGACCTTGGTACAAGCTTTATCAAAGCAGGGGTTTACAATACAGAAAGTCAGTGCATTGCAATTGAGATGGAACCTGTGAAAGACTACCGTCCAAAGCCGGGAGTTTTTATTCAGAAAGGAGAAGAACTTCTTGCATCGGTAATTGCGTGCATGAAAAAAGTCGGAGAAAAAATCGGTGACAGAAAGAAGAATATCGCAGCGATTTCTTTTACCGGACAGATGTCAGGATTCATGGGAGTTGATAAAGACTGGAATGATATCACAACCTGGTCCTGTTCCCTGGACAGCCGTTATATGCCATATGCAGAGCGGCAGATGAAAGAATTAAAAGATGAGTTCCTGAGAGTCGGAGGAACCAACTTTCCACAGATGGCACCAAAGGTAGAATGGTTCCGCAGCGAATATCCGAAAGAAAGCGAAAAGATTGCGAAGTATCTGATGATCAGTGGCTATGTAATCGGAAAACTGGGCGACATCTCTACAGAAGATGCAGTAATGGACAGATCGTTTACAGAGTGGACAGGACTTGCAGATGTGCAGAACGACCGTTGGTCAGATGAAATCTGTGATGCGATCCATCTGGACCAGAAATATCTTCCGAGAATCGTAAATTCAAATCATATCTGTGCACATCTGAACAAAAAAATGGCAGCAGAGTTAGGGTTTACAGAGGGAATTCCACTGGTTTCCGGTGCAGGTGACAAAGTAGCAGGATGCCTGGGGGCAGGAATTGTGGACTATGGTGATACGATTTTTGAAGCTTCATCTTACGGCGAAGTCAGCACCTGTGTACCGGAATATCGACCGGATATGGAAGAACGCAGACTGGATGTTCTGCCATCGGCGATTCCAGGTGACTTCTATGCGACACACTTTGTTGCAGGTTCAGGAATTACACTGGACTGGTTTATGAACACTTTTGTGAAACACGAAGGAATCACTTCCAAAGAGATGTTTGCACAGATGGAAGAAGAAATGAAAAACATCCCGCCTGGATGTGACGGACTGATGGCGATCGGACTCCTTGGAGGAAATTCCATGCCATCTGATGGTGCACTTCGTGGAATGTGGATGGGATATGACTGGAGCCACAGCAAAGCGCATTTTTACAAAGCTCTGATTGAAAGCTTTACTTATGATTTTACGTTATGTATGAACAGCATTGAGAGACTGTATCCGGAATATACGATTGATCTGGTCAAAATTATAGGAGGCGGTGCAAAATCACCGGTCTGGACGCAGCTCAGTGCAGATATCCAGAACAAAAAGTATACGACCATCAACAGAGATGACGTGGCAATGTGGGGCGTATCCATTCTCGCCGGAAATGCAATTGGTGTATTTGGAGATCTTAAAGAAACCGCAAAGAAATTTGTAAGCAGCAAGACAATCTACACACCAGATCCGGAGAATGGAAAACGGTATTATAAATACATGAATCTGTATAAGAAATATGTGACAGAGCTGCATGATTTCTATAAGAGGATCCAGGATCTTGCGAATGAATAAAGGCTGACAGGAGGAACGGAGAAATGAGTTTGACAAAATCACAGGTAGAATCTATTGTACGGAATACAATTACAGAATATGTATCAGAAACAACTGTTTCCGGCAAAATGAAAGCATATGTGATGAATGAAGAAAGAAAAATGGTGATCAAAGAGATGCCGGAACCAGTTCCGAAAGCAGATAACATGATTGTAAAAATTAATTATGCATCTATCTGCGGAACCGATTTCAGAACTTTTATGAAAGGCAATGCCAAAATTACCCCACCGAGGATCATGGGACATGAATCGGCAGGAGTTGTAATACATGTCGGTGCGTATGCAGAAGGAAAAGGATTCAAAAAAGGAGACCGTGTAACGGTAGCACCGGCAGTAGGATGCGGCAAATGCTGGCCCTGCCAGACCGGTCACACCAATATGTGCGATTCTCTTAAGACATTTGGTTTCCAGTATGAAGGTGCTTTTGCAGAAAAAATGGAAATTCCGAAGCACGTTATTGATATGGGAAATGTGATCAAAATTCCGGACAGTGTTTCTGATATGTCAGCAGCACTTTCTGAACCGGCAGCATGTGCATTTAACGCACAGACTTATCTGAATATTCAGCCAGATGATTATGTAGTCATCTATGGAAGTGGATACATTGGCTGTATTCATGCAGAACTTGCCCGTCTTGCAGGTGCATCCAAGATTATCATGGTAGAAATTGCAAAACCAAGAATTGAGATTGCAAAGAAAATGATTCCGGACATTATCGTAATCAATCCGAAGGAGCAGGACACTGTAGAGGAAGTGAAACGAATCACGAACGGAAGAGGCGCAAATGTTGTAATCACAGCACTTTCTGTTCCGAGTGCCCACACAGAAGCACAGATCATCGCAGCCAAGAGAGGACGAATCAGCCTGTTCGGTGGAATTGCAGGCGACGGAAAAGGATATCTGGACAGTAATCTGATTCATTACAAAGAACTTTCCATTCATGGTGTTCATGCAACTACCGCAGGAATGATGAAAGAAATCATCAGATATGTGGAAGAGGGAAAACTGAACCTGGAAAAATATGTAACAGATGTCTATGATCTGAAGGATATTTCAGAAGGCTTCCTGGCAATCAGAGACAGAAACGCAATGAAAGTACTGGTTCACCCATAATCTTCCGATAAATATTGACTTTTTTAAAGCAATATGATACTCTGAATCAAGAACGAAAGTTACTTAATGCGTATCATTTGTTCATAGAAAGGCTTAGGATGAATGGAGGAAGTCAATATGAACTACAAAGAATTGTACCAGCCTGCACATACCATCATTGGTAAGGGCTGCATTCAGGAGATACCAAGATATATCGATACCATAGCCGGAAATAAGGCGCTGGTCGTTACGGATGAGGGATTGTATAAGATTGGTACAGTGAAGAAGGTAACAGATGTTTTGGATCGTGCCGGTAAACCATATGCGCTGTATACCGGAGTTAAGCCAAACCCGACCGTATCCCTGGTCAATGAGGCGAAGGCAGTTTACGACAGAGAGGGATGCGACTACCTGATCGGAATCGGAGGCGGTTCCCCGCTGGATGTATCCAAAGCAATCAGTATCCTGGCAAAAAACGGCGGTAATATCGAAGATTACAATGGACTTGACAAATCAAAGAAATCCGGTGTTCCGCTGATCGCGATCAATACAACAGCCGGAACAGGATCAGAAGTTACCAGAGCATATGTAGTAACAGATGAAGTTCGTAAAGTAAAGATGCTGATGGTCGATGCACACTGCCTTTCCTATCTGGCACTGAACGACCCGGCACTGATGGTGGATATGCCGGCACCCCTTACCGCAGCTACCGGAATGGATGCTCTGACCCATGCGGTCGAAGCCTATGTTGCGAAGTCGCATTTTCCGTTTACTGACGGTCTGGCACTTGAAGCAATCGGACTGGTAGCCAAATCCCTGCAGAAAGCCTGCGAAAATGGACGCGACATGGATGCAAGAACAGATATGTGCTGGGCAGAATATATGGCAGGGCTTGCTTTTTCCAATGCAGGACTTGGCATGGTACATGCGATGGCTCATCAGCTTGGTGGATTTTATAATACACCGCATGGAGTTGCAAACGCGATCCTCCTTACACACGTAATGAAATTCAATCTCCCTTCCTGTAAGGAACGCTATGCAGATATTGCACGTGCACTCAAGATCAATACAGCACATATGACACCAGATCAGGCAGCAAATGCAGCAATCACCTATATTGAACAGCTTGCAGAAAGAATACATATCCCGAAATTATCAGAGACTGCATTCAAACCGTCGGATGTGCTGACACTTTCTCTTCATGCACTCGAAGATACCGGAATGCCGGAGAATCCAAGAGAAGCAACCCTTGTAGATGTACAGAAAGTGTTCATGGACGCATACTACGCAAAATAAATAAAAAAGACAAACAGGAAATGCCCCCTGCATTCAGTTTGAAATGCAGAGGGCATTTTGCTGTTTGATACATATCGAAAAGACAACTAAAGTGAACTGGCAGTCTATACAGCATCGGCACAGAGCTGCTCATCCTTGCTGAGAACCCACTGTGCAGTCTCTTCGTTTGTGATCAGGACATTGACGATCTTACCCTTAAGTGCACCGAGGATACAGTCTACTTTGCTGAGACCCTGGGCAACACCGATCCGGTATTTCTTATTTCGGATATCCTCAAGCGGGACAGCGGCTGTGCGCTGATCCAGTTCCTGATCGCAGATATTTCCGTTAATATCAATGAGATGTGTACAGATATCGCCGACTGCACCTCTGGCAGAAAGCTCATCCATCTTGTCCTGGCTGATGTAGCCGGTATGTACAAGTGCACTCTTAGGTCCGAAAGAACCCATAGTCACGAGTGCGATGTTGGCATCACGCCCATACTGGAAAACTTTGCCCATGTTGTGATCCTCCTCCAGAAGATCACGCATTTTCCTGGAATCGAGAACTGCCGGCATCGGCAGGATAAAAGAAGAACTTCCGAGAGCGGTAGAAAAATTCTGGGCGATCTCTGTTGCAAAAACGTTCTTGTTCAGATTGCTGACACCACCACAGAGCTGGACATTGATGATATCACGAAGATCATCTCTGCGGATCAGTGCCTTGGAACATTCGTAAACAGTGGCACCCCAGGAAAGGCCAATGATATCACCATCCTGAAGAATGGTATCAAGATACCTGGCTGCTTCCAGTCCAAGCCGGGAAAGGGATGCAATTCCCTCGGACATCGGAACGATCCGGACTTTCTCCAGACCGAAATGCTCACGAAGATTTTTCTCCAGAGGAGTTTCGATGCTTAAGGGGTCTATTACCTGAACCTTGACAATACCATTCGATTTGGACTCGTTCAGGAGTTTGGAAATATATGGACGGGAAAGTCCAAGTTTCTTCGCGATCATTTCCTGACTGTAATCATTCTCGTAATAAAGTTTAGCCACTTTAACAAGCAGCTCAATTCGTTTGTAATCTGGCATAAGCTGTGTTCTCTTTCTTTTTCATAATATTTTCGATAGTTCTACTTACTGCGAGTATAACACAAATTGTTCTGTATCGCAATAAGGCTTTTGTCAATTTGTTGTCAAAATATTCGTTAAAAATAAAACTATTGGCTGAAATGACGAACGAAAATGCAAGAAAAAAATGTTTATAATGCAAAATAGAAATAAAACAAATTATTAACGAGCAAAAATTGGATAAACTCCCAAAAAGTGATTGACAATATCAAAATCGTATAGTAATATTCAATTATAAACAAACGATACAAGTACAGTAACAAATGTTCATCAAAACTAATAGAAGCACAAAAGCAAATAAGAAAATTCCGATTTTATTGGTGCGGAGGTTAAAGATGGAAGCTTATTTTATGGGGATAGACACAGGAACTCAGGGTGTGCGGATTGGAATCAGTGATACCGGAGGAAAACTGATCTTTGAACAGGAACAGAAATGGGAGACAGAATTTCCTAAGGTTGGATGGGCTGAGCAGAATCCGTTGAACTGGTGGGAAGCTGTCAACGGAATTTTTGAAAAAATCGCACATACAGTGGAAAGTGAAATCAGACAGAACATCAGAGCCTGTTGTGTATGTGCTACTTCCACCACTGCAATAGCAGTGAATGAGAATGGTTATCCGCTTATGAACGCCATGATGTGGATGGATGCAAGATCAAGAAAAGAAATGAAAGAGATTAATGATACAGGTCATCCGGTTCTGAATTACTGTGGAAAGGAAACCTCCTTTGAATGGATGATTCCCAAAGCACTGTGGATCAAGAGAAACAGAACAGATGTTTATAATGCCTGTTATAAGATCGTGGATCAGCTTGACTGGATGAACTATCAGTTATGTGGAGAGTGGTCAAGTTCAATCTGCAATACAACCTGCAAATGGAATTATGTTTCCTCTATGGGCGGTTATCAGAGAGATTTCTTTGAACAGATTGGATTTGAGGATTACGAAGAAAAACTGATCATGCGAGTTGACAAGATCGGTGACGTGGTAGGAACCATTCTTCCGCAGATCAGTGAAAAATATGGATTTTTCAGGGAAATGAAGATTGTGCAGGGTGGTATAGATGCTCATATAGCCATGTTTGGACTTGATGTTTTAAAGCCTGGAAAATTAGGTGTTATCATGGGAACCAGTTTTGTCCACCTTTGCCTGTCAGATCAGAATCCAGATATGAAAGGTATCTGGGGACCTTACGATGGTGCGGTTCTGGATGATATGTGGCTTCTTGAAGGAGGACAGATTTCTGCTTCGGGACTGGTAAACTGGTTCAGACATAATTTTCATATTCCGGAAAAGGATGGAAATCCATATGGACATCTTCTGGAAATTCCGGATGAAATTCCGATTGGTGCAGACGGGGTTACGGTACTGGACTTTTTCCAGGGAAACCGCACACCATATAAGGATGCAATGGCAAAGGGTGTTATATTCGGTCTGAATATCAAACACACATGGAAACATATTTACCGGGCAGTTCTGGAATCTGTTTCTTATGGCACACAGAATATTATCCGTAATTTTGAAGAACAGGGTTATCCGGTGGCTTCTATTACTGCATGCGGAGGAGTGACCAAAGACCGCCGCTGGCTGCAGATGATCTCAGATGTAACCGGAAAACCAATCATTGTAAATGAAAATATACAGGCAGGTGTCCTCGGCTGCTGTGTAGTAGCGGCATCGAAGGGAAGATTTTACAATGATTTCCAGTCGGCAGCAGAACATATGGTAAAACCGAAGTTTATTGTAGAGCCGGATATGAAGAATCATGAAGAATATCAGCCATATTTCCATAAGTATCTGGAATTATATGAAAGTCTGAAGGATCTGATGCATCAATAAGCAGAGACAAAGGAGGAATACATAGTGCAGGAACATGACAATATTCTGGAAATGCGTAAGATTGATAAGTTATTTCCAGGAGTCAAGGCACTGGACAGCGTGGACTTTTCCGTAAAACGAGGCGAAGTACATTGTCTGATTGGTGCCAATGGAGCTGGTAAATCTACATTGATGAAAATCCTTTCAGGAGCTTATGTAGAAGACAGCGGCGAGATTATTTTTGATGGTGAAAAACTCAAACCGCATGGAACGCTGGAACGTAAGAAAAAAGGTATTTCCGTTATTTATCAGGAACTTTCACTGGTAAATGAACTTACGGTTGGTGAGAATGTATATATCAACAATTATCCGAAGACAAAATTTGGAACTGTAGACTGGAAAGAAGTATATAAGAAAACCCAGGAAATCGCAGATGAAATGAATATGCAGATTGATGTCAGGGCCAAAGTCAGCAGTCTTAATATCGGACAGAGACAGATGACGGAGATCATGAAGGCACTTGCCAGCAATGCGAAGCTGATTGTTATGGACGAGCCGTCCTCAACACTTTCCAAGAGAGAATTTGAAACACTGCTCCAATTGATTAAGGATCTCAAGGCAAAAGGCATCACACTGATCTATATCTCTCACCATCTGGAAGAACTGTTTTTGGTTGGTGACCGTATTACAATTCTCCGCGATGGCAAGTTTGTAGCCTGTCGAAATGCATCAGAGATCAATGAAGATCACCTGGTAGAATATATGACAGGAGCCAAGGTCAGCGAGAAAAATGAATACACAGAAGCAAAGCCGCTGAACGATGAAAAAGTTCTTGAAGTAAAGGGACTTACCAATCATAAAGTAAGGAATATTTCTTTTGATCTTCATAAAGGAGAAGTCCTTGGACTCTATGGTCTGGTTGGTGCGGGCCGGACAGAAGTCATTCGTTCGATTTTTGGAGCGGATCCATATGAAAAAGGTGAGATCAAGCTTCATGGCAGACCGGTACATTTCAAACATACCGGTGAGGCAATCGCAAATAAGATCGGTCTGATTCCTGAAAACCGTAAAACACAGGGACTTGTTCAGATACTTCCAGTCTGGGAAAATATGACAATGGTTGCACTTGATAAGTGCAAGAAAAATGGAATCATTAATTATGGAGTGATTCGTGAAACCTGTGAACTTTATAAGAAAAGTCTTAATGTAAAGACACCGTCGATCAACACTGTGATCCAGAATCTGTCCGGCGGAAATCAGCAGAAGATTGTAATTTCCAAGTGGCTGGCGGCTCATCCGAAGGTTCTGATTCTGGACGAACCTACAGGTGTTCTTACACCACAGGAGACTACTCATTTTTTTGAAGTTCTGCGTAATCTTAAAAATGAGGGATATGGAATCATTATCATCACTCATCGAATGAGTGAGATTATGGCAATCAGTGATAAGGTCACCATTCTTCGTGATGGAAAACAGGTTGCTGATCTGACTACAAAAGATACGAACCCTGAAGAATTATCTGCCTATATGATCGGGCGTGAGCTTTCGGAAGACTATCATATAGAAGGATCTCCCAAAAATGAGGTAATGCTGGAGCTGAAACATGTATCCAACTGCCACCGAAAACACAGCCGTCATAAGCTGGATGATATCAGTCTTACTATCCATAAAGGAGAGATCCTTGGTATTGCTGGCGTAGAAGGAAACGGTCAGAAAGAACTGGCTGAAGTAATTACAGGAATTCAGAAAACAGGTTCCGGAGAAATTCTTCTGGATGGCGCTAATCTGGCAGGCGAGGGTATTCGCGGGCGATATGAAGCAGGTGTTTCTTATATTTCAGAAGACAGACTACAGGATAGTCTGATCACAGGAATGAGTATTACAGAGAATCTTATTTTACGTGAATATAAGAAATCTCCATTTGCTCGTCATTCTCTGGTAAATATGTCTGCTATCCGAAAAACGCAGCAGGAAAAATGCAGCAGTACCATGTGCGTGCTTCTGGTAAATCGGGGATTGACACGCCTGTAAAACTATTGTCTGGGGGAAACCAGCAGAAACTGATTATTGCAAGAGAATTGCATGATCATGCTAAAGTAATCATAGCAAGCCAGCCAACCAGAGGTCTTGATATTGGTGCGACTGAATTTGTCCGTCAGCAGCTGACTGAACAGAGAAATGCAGGAAAAGGCGTTATGCTGATTTCTGCAGACCTGGAGGAAATCATGGCATTAAGCGATAGAATTGCTGTGCTCTTTGGTGGAAAGATTGTTGGAATTTTAAGCAGAGAAGAAGCAACCGTACAGAAAATTGGTCTTCTCATGGGTGGAATTAAAGAAGAGGAGGCTAGATGATGGAGAAAGAAAAAAGAATACGAGGACTTGCTGATACACTTCTGATTCTCCTGATCACTATTGTGACTGGTACCATTCTTATCATGGCCTGTGGTGCTGATCCTGCCGAAGCCTAT
>OIXR01001733.1_pt1 | contig 13775 bp, 11 predicted proteins | sample 1587831 | NCBI WGS metagenome assembly OIXR01 (sample SAMN03283263) | human gut metagenome | biome: human-associated habitat; material: feces | host: Homo sapiens | place: USA | collected 2013
GCCGCAAGGCCGACATCCAGCCCGATTACGAGGGCTTCCAGGTGCCGGACGAGTTTGTGGTGGGCTATGGTCTGGACTACGATGAGAAATACCGCAATCTGCCCTATGTGGGTGTGCTGAAACCGGAAATCTACGCATAACAAAAACGAATTAGAACTGGAGTTGATCCCTTTTGCAACCGAAACGACCTCGCTTTAATCCCCTGATCCTGGCGCTGGCACTGGCCGGTGTTCTGATGATCTGGTCGGTGCTGGGCACCAGCGACAGCAGTACCGGCGGCTCCACCATGAGCTACTCGACTGTGGTGCACTACTTTGAGAACAATCAGGTTACAGCCTTTACGCTGGACCGCAACACCAGCATCATCACCCTGACGCTGAAGGAGGGCAAGCAGGAGCTGCCCGAAACCACAGGTGCCACCGCTGCCACACAGGCCTCCGGCGGTCTGCTGAGCAATCTGTTCTCCTCCTCCGCCTCTTCCGTGGGGGCGACCAGAAACGATGACGGCACGGTGACGGTGCGCTACAAGCTGCCCTACGCCTATGTGTTCATCGAGAACGTCCAGCAGTATATCGATTCCTACGACGCAGCCAACCCGACCGCGCCCATGGAGTACGATTACACCACCCTGAAGGAGTCCATCCCCTGGATGGAGATCCTGTTCTACCTGGGAATGCTGGGCTGCACCGGCTTCCTGCTCTTCTCCATGATGCGCGGCGGCGCTGGCGGCGGCGGTATTATGAACGTGGGCAAGGCCAAGGTGAAGGACGAGCATGAGAACAAAAAGACCGCGACCTTTGCCGACGTTGCCGGTGAGGACGAGGAAAAGGAAGAGCTGAAGGAGGTCGTGGAGTTCCTCAAGAGCCCCGACAAGTTCAACACGCTGGGTGCCCGCATCCCCCACGGCGTTCTGCTGGTGGGCCCTCCGGGTACCGGTAAGACCCTGCTGGCCCGTGCCTGCGCCGGTGAGGCGGGGGTGCCCTTCTACTCCATTTCCGGCTCCGACTTCGTGGAAATGTACGTCGGTGTCGGCGCGTCCCGTGTGCGTGACCTGTTTGATAAGGCCAAAAAGACCATGCCCTGCATCATCTTCATCGATGAGATCGATGCCGTGGGCCGTCAGCGCGGCGCAGGTCTGGGCGGCGGCCACGACGAGCGGGAGCAGACCCTGAACCAGCTGCTGGTCGAGATGGACGGCTTTGAGGCCAACGATGGTGTCATCGTGATGGCAGCCACCAACCGTGCCGACATTCTGGATAAGGCACTGCTCCGTCCGGGCCGCTTTGACCGTCAGGTCTATGTGGGCCTGCCCGATGTCAAGGGCCGCGAGGAGATCCTCAAGGTCCACACCAAGAACAAGCCTCTGGCTCCCGATGTCTCCCTCAGAGTCATCGCACAGCGCACCGCAGGTTTTGCGGGTGCTGACCTGGAGAACCTGGTCAATGAGGCCGCTCTGCTGGCTGCCCGCCGCAGCCGCAAGGCCATCACCATGGAGGACATCGAGGAAGCTTCCATGAAGGTCATGGCAGGCCCTGAGAAGAAGAGCCGTGTTGTGACTGCCGAGGAAAAGAAGCTGACCGCCTACCATGAGGCGGGCCACGCCGTGGCAGGCTTCTATTGCAAGCACCATCCCCGTGTGCATGAGATCACCATCATTCCCCGGGGCCAGGCCGGCGGCTACACCATGTATCTGCCTGAAAAGGATCGCAGTTACGTGACCAAGGGTGAGATGTTCGAGGATATCGTTTCCAGCCTGGGCGGCCGTGTGGCCGAGCAGCTGATCCTGGAGGATATCTCCACCGGTGCCTCCAACGACTTGCAGCAGGCAACCAACATTGCCCGCCAGATGATCACCAAGTACGGCTTCTCCGAGCGCCTGGGCCCTGTGGTCTACGGCACCTCGCAGGAGGAGACCTTCCTGGGCCGTGATTTCACCCAGGGCAAGGGCTACAGCGAGAGCACCGCTGCCGAGATCGACGGCGAGATGCGGGATATCATCGATGAGGCTTACGAGACCTGCCGCCGCACCCTGACGGAGCACATCGACCAGCTCCATGCGCTGGCACAGGCTCTGATGGAACGCGAAAAGCTCAACGAGAAGGAGTTCAACACCGTGATGGCCGGCGGCAAGCTGCCCCCGCGTGACGGCGACGAGCCTGCACAGGAACCCGCCGCACCGGCGGCCCCTGTGGAGACCGCAGAGCCTGCCGAGAGCGCAGAGCCCGCTGAACAGGCGGAGCAGGCCGTGCTGGGCGAGGAAATGCCCGACCCGGTGCAGGATGCCCCGCAGGAAAACGAATGATCGAAGGGAGCGAGTGTCGTGGAGGAAAATTTTAACCCGGTCGCACGCACCCGGGCCAACTATTATACCCCGGGCAGCCCGGTGCAGTTCGTCTGTGTGGAACTGCTCAAGGGCGAACTCAGCGGCGAGAACGCAGTCTGCCTGACCTTCAAGAACATCTCCAAGGTTACCCTGACTGCACTGGAGATCCACTTCAAGTGCAAGGGCGTGGACGGTATCATCCTGTGTGAGGATGCCTTTGAATACCGCGAGATCGAGGTCAAGCCCGGTGAGAGCTTTGGTATGGACGATGCCGTGTTCGTGACCCAGAAGGCCATCACAAGCGTGGATGTGGTCCTGAAGAATGTATACAGCGGCAAAAAGGTCGTGCATCTGGATGCCATCAAGCGCGTCCGCCTGCCGGCCCCGCGCCGCCTGAGTCCGGAGCTGGAAAAGGCACTGGAAAGCCGGATGAACCGCACCGGCCTCAAGTATATGCCGCAGGTGTTCGAGAACGGCTGGTACTGTGCCTGCGGTTCCTTCCACCCGAAGGAAGAGGACACGGTCTACTGCACCGAGTGCGGCTGTGACCGCATCCTGCTGCAGAACGCTCTGAACACCCTGCTGCAGCCTGGCCAGAAGGCCGCCCCTGCAGAGCAGGCCCCGGCGGCGGAGGCCACCCGCGTGGTGAGCGCCGCTCCGCAGGAAGAGCCGACCCGCATCGTGGCCAGCGCGCCGGTGCAGGCAGAACCCACCCGGGTCATCCTGACGGCCCGCCCGGCAGAGCCTGTCAGCGCTCCGACCAGCTTTGCACCGCCGGTGGAACACACCCCTGTTCCGGAAGCAGAGCCTACCCGGGTGTTGGATGCCGCCACCCGCGCGGCGTTCCCCGGCAGCGGTGCAGCGGCTGTGGATGACGAGGGCACCCGTGTGATGCCTGCTGCTGCCCGCCGTGCCGCCCCGGCCCGCCAGCCGGAACCCGAGGTGGAGCAGTACGATGAGGAGGACGATGCGGAAGAGAGCCGTGACGGCATTGCCGAGACCCTCGTCCGCTGGGTCCCGCCCATCACCGCCATCGTCTGCGCAGGCATTGCGCTGTGGGGCTTCGTCTATTATCAGTTTATGATGTAAATGAATGACGGAGGAGGCTGCGCTTCCTCCGTTTTTTGGTTGTACGAAGGAGAAACGTTATGCCCGACGAAGCACTGCAAACCGCTTTTGAGATCAAAACTACCTGCGATGAGATCAGCCGCAAGCTACTGCGCTGGCACTGGGAGAACAAACCCGGGGAGCACAGCCTGGGAGCCCTGCTGGATCACATCCGTACCCGCCAGCAGGAGAGCCCCGAATATTATGACCGTCTGCCCGATCTGGCGGGCCGAAACAGCTGGCAGCAGCTGGATACCACCCTGTGTATGCGGGTGCTGCTGGACCCGGAAAAGGATGCTGCCCGTCCGCTGGATCTGCTGGGCAATACGGAGCACCCTGCTGCTGCCCGCCGGGCCTGCAACGCGGTGCGCACCGCCCGCAATGAAGCGGCCCATGCTTCTGACCGCACGGCGGCTGCGCAGGCGGCGATCCTCTTCAACGAGGCCGTGGAAGCACTGGAAGAAGGATATGCAGGCGCGCCCCTGCGCACCAGTGAGCTGGGCCAGTATTACCGGCTGGCTGAGGATTATCTGAGCCGCTGCGGGGCCAAAAAGCCCATTGCGTCGGCGGCCCCGGAAGAGAAAGCCCCTCGCGCGGCAAGGTCCGGCCAGAACACTGCGGGCAGGAAAAAAGAGGGGACTTCCGGCAGTGCTTCCCGCTGCAGCACAAAGCAGAACACGAGCGGCCGCAGCTCCGGCGGCAGATCCCAGAACCGGAAGCAGGGCGGCAGCCGGAACAGCCGTGCCCGGGCCAGACAGAAGCAGAAACAGGCCAACCGCACCGTTCTGCTGGTACTGCTGGCGATCCTGGCCGTGGGTCTGCTGATTCGCGGCTTTACCATGAACTGGCAGTGAAAGAGTGAGGAAACTATGAAGCAAAAACTGATTTTTCTGGATATTGACGGTACTTTGCTGCCGCCCGGTGAGATGACCGTTCCGGCCAGTGCCGTGGAGGCCATCCGGCAGGCCCGGGCCAACGGCCACAAGGTGTTTCTGTGCACCGGGCGCAACCTGCGCATGACGAAACCGCTGCTTGCCTACGGTTTCGATGGCTTTGTCTGCTCTGCAGGCGGCTATGTAGGCTGTGACGGGAAAATTCTCGTGGATCTTCCCATGGAGCCTGCGCAGGTCGAGGGCCTGCGGGAGGTGCTGGGGCGTGCCGGTGCCGAGTGCACACTGGAAGCCCGGGATGATACTTACGGCGGCATCAGGATGATCGAGCGGTTCGCCCATTTGTTCCCCCGCAAGCCGGGGCAGCTGAACAGCGAGGCCGAGCGCTGGCGCAAAACGATGGAGTATGGCATGACCATCCGGCCCATTGAGGAATACCACGGAGAGCCGGTTTACAAGGTGGTGTTCATCGCCCCCAACGAGGCCTGCCTTGCCGAGGCAAAGCAGCTGTATGAGGACCAGTTCATCTTCTGTGAGTCCCGGCTGGGGGATACCCCGTCAGCCATCGTCAACGGGGAACTCATCAACCGCAAGTTCAACAAGGGCACTGGCATCAAGGCCATCTGTGATGATCTGGGGTGTTCGCTGGCCGATACCATCGGCTTTGGCGACAGCGACAATGACCTGCAGATGACCGATGTGGTAGGCATCAGTATCTGCATGGCCAATGGCTCTGACAACCTGAAAAAGCTCTGCGATCGCATCTGCCCGGCTGTGACGGAGGACGGCGTGGCAAGGGAGCTCAAAACTCTGGGCCTGATCTGAGAGCAGCCTTCCACAAAAGAAGAGATGATAACAAAAAATTCCCGCTCCATCGAGCGGGAATTTTTGTTGGAGAGGGTTATTTCTGATGGATTGCCTTGTGATATACCGCGTAGGCGATCACGGCAGAGAGGGCCTCTGTGATCCAGAAGGCGTGCCAGACACCGGTAGGGCCCATGCGGCCGCACAGCACCCACGCAATGGGCATGATGAAGATGATGTAGCGGCAGAGGGAGATGACCAGCGAGGGCACGCCCTTGCCCAGACCCTCCAGCGCGCCGGAGGAGGTGGTAGACACTGCCGAGACGATGAACCCCAGGCAGATGATCCGCAGGGCGGTCTGGCCGATGGCGATGGTCTCGGGGTTAGAGGTGAACAGACCCATCAGCGGGCCTGCAATGGTCAGGCAGAGCAGGGTGCCAATGGCCATGATCCCGGCGCTCAGGCCCAGTGTCAGGTTGTAGAGCCTGGACACACGGCCATGCTCCCGGGCACCGTAGTTGTAGCCCACCAGCGGGCGCATCCCCTGCACGATGCCGTTGGCCGGCAGGTAAAGGAAGGTCTGGAGTTTGTAGTAGATGCCCAGCACCGTCACATAGCTCTGGGAGTAGACCGCCAGCAGGCCGTTCAGGAAGGTGACCAGCAGGCTGGGCAGGGCCAGATTCAGGATGGCCGGTACACCGATGGCATAGAGCTTGCCGTCAAGGGCGTCATCGAAACGCAGGCAGCGGCGGGAGAAGCGGACGGCGACTTCGGTGGTGCAGTAGACATAGAGGTAGACCACAAGGGAAACGGCCTGCCCGATGCCGGTGGCAAGGGCCGCACCGGCAATGCCCAGGGCGGGCACCGGCCCAAGGCCGAAGATGAGGACCGGGTCGAGGGCAATGTTGGTCACGCAGCCGGTGATCAGCGCCACCATGGCAACATTCATCCGGCCCACGGACTGGAAGATCTTCTCAAAGGCGAGGTCTGCCATGTTGACCAGCGAGAAGAGGAACACGATGCTGGAGTAGGTCACGCCCATGTCCACCAGAGCGGGATCGGCAGTGAAGCGGCGCAGGAAGCCGGGCATGATGGCAATGCAGAGGACCATGCCCAGCACGCCGTGCAGCAGGGAAAACATCATGCCGTGGGTGGCGGCCCGGTTGGCGTTTTCGTGGTCGCCTGCGCCGAGGTAGAGCGCGATCTGGGCATTGATGCCGATGCCAAAGCCGATGGCCACTGCATTGACAAAGTTCTGGATGGGAAACACCAGCGAAAGCGCCGTCATGGCCTGCTCGCTGATCTGGGCCACAAAGAGGCTGTCCACGATGTTGTACAGGCTGTTCACCAGCATCGAGATGACGTTGGGCAGGGCCATGGAGAGCAGCAGCGGGAACACCGGTCTGGTTTTCATAAAAGTATCGTTCATTTTCATTGCTCCTGAGGGTCAGATTTGGATTTGAAGGCAAAGCAAAAGCCACACAATGGCTTTTGTACCATTGTGTGGCGAAAAGTTGCAGAATGCTGTAAAAATCCACACGATATTTTATTGGTTCAAAGATACCACATCACAGGGATACTTGTCAAGGACTTTTTAAAATAAAAGTATGACTTTTTTTTACAGCGGCCCCTTGCCCTTGACAAGGGGCGCGGCGGCGGTAAAATAAGAACAGAACGCACAAAAGGAGGATCTGCCATGAAATGGATGATCGCGTCAGACCTGCACGGGTCGGCCTACTACTGCCGCAAAATGCTGGAGGCCTTTGAGCGGGAGGGAGCCGACCGACTGTTCCTGTTGGGCGACCTGCTCTACCACGGCCCCCGCAACGACCTGCCCCGAGAGTACGCCCCCAAGGAGGTCATCCCCCTGCTGAACGGGAAAAAGGAGAAGCTGCTCTGCGTGCGGGGCAACTGTGATGCCGAGGTGGACCAGATGGTGCTGGAATTCCCGGTGCTGGCCGATTATGCGGTGCTTCCGGTGGGGCAGCGGCTTATTTATGCGACCCACGGGCATATTTATAATGTGAAAAATCTGCCGCCGCTGGCCCCGGGAGATGTACTGCTGCACGGGCATACCCATGTTCCGGCCTGGACAGAGTTCGGGCAGGGAAATCTTTACCTGAATCCGGGTTCTGTGAGCATCCCCAAGGAGAACAGCCCCCACAGCTACATGACCCTGGAAGAAAACACGATGCAATGGAAAGAGCTGGAAAGCAGCGCTGTTTTCCATGAACTGACCCTTTGATAAAGTCCGCCGGCCGGTTTTGCGGGCAGCTTGAAATTTGCCCACCGGTATGGTATGATAAAGCTGAAAACAGATCGGCAAAAGTTCCGCAGAGCAGTGATGTGCGGGGCAGGAGCCTTTTTGTTTCCACAATGAGTTAGCTAAAACTAACAAAATGACGAAAACAGCGGGCTGGACTTGTGCAGTTTGACAGGGGGCCCGCAGATACAGTATGGAGGGGACAACAATGGTAGAAACGATCCTGAGGGTCGATGGCATGATGTGCGGTATGTGCGAAAGCCACATCAATGATGTGGTGCGCAAGACCGCCCGGGTGAACAAGGTGACTTCTTCCCACACCAAGGGCGAGACGGTCATCGTCTCGGAGCAGCCGGTGGATGTGGAGGCGCTGAAGGCTGCCATTGCCGAAACGGGCTACACCGTGACCGGCGTGCAGACCAGGCCCTATGAGAAAAAGGGCTTCTTCTCGTTCCTGAAAAAGTAACAGCCCGGTGTTTCTGGCCGGGCTGATCATGCAAAACAGGAGGTATCTCGTTATGAGGATCTTGGTGTACGGCGCAGGCGTTCAGGGCTGTCAGCTGGCCCACAGTCTGGCACAGAACAAGAAAAATGTGGTCACCCTGCTGGCCCGGGGCGAGTGGAAGGAGGTCATCGACCAGAAGGGCCTGACCATCCGCCACATGCTCCAGCGGAAAACAACGGTGGAACGGATGCAGACAACAGATGTGCTGGCCCCCGAGGATATGTATGACCTTGTGTTTGTCACGGTGCAGGCCGGGCAGCTGGCCGATGTGCTGCCCATCCTCAAAGCAAACCGGAGCCAGTACTTCATCTTTGTGGGCAATGATCCCTATGCGCAGGAGATGCTGCAGGCCATGCAGCGCCCGGTGGATAAAATCGCCTTTGGCTTCCAGAACAATGCAGGCCGCCGGGAGCATGACCGGCTGGTCAGTGTGCACATGGGGATGGGAATGACCGTTGGCGGCGCAACCGCACCCCTGTCCGGCGCGTTCCGCCTGCGGCTGCAGGCTGCCTTTGAGGGGACTCATTACAAGCTGACCTATTACAGCGATATGGACGAGTGGCTCAAGAGCCACATCGCCTTTATCCTGCCCTGCGCCTATGCCTGCTATGCGGTGGATGGGGAACTTTCCCGCACCACAGTGGAACAGCGCAGGATGATCGTGGATGCAGCCTGGGAGTGCTGTGAGATGCTGAAAGCGGCAGGTGTACCCGTGAACGATGCGGAGAACACCGACCGCTACCGCGAGGGCACCAAACAGCGGAAAAAGACCGAGCGGATGGTCTACTGGATGGCGCAGACGGTCGTTGGGAAGTGGTGCATTTCGGATCACGCCATGCGTGCGGTGAGCGAGATGCAGTATCTGGATGAAGCGTTTGCCGCCCTGCGCGCCACCACATTGGTGGAGATGACTGCCTGGGATGAACTGCGCAGATCCCTGCCCAGAAAGAAGTAAGAGCCGGAAAATGTCCGGAGCATGAGAAAAAGCCTGTCGGTTTTTGCGCTGACAGGCTTTTTTCTATTGGTTCAGTGCCCAGAAGGCGGCAAGCTGCTGCTCCAGCTCTGTGGTGCTGCGCAGGTATTGGAGCTGGTGCCAGTGGCGGGGGAACAGGCGGGTGTATTCGGCGCGGGCAAAGCGGTCATCCAGCAGAAGCACCACGCCCCTGTCTTCCTGCGTGCGGATGACCCGGCCCGCCGCCTGCAGCACCTTGTTCATGCCCGGAAAGCGGTAGGCGTAGTCGAAACCGGTGCCGCCCGCCTCGTCATAGTAGCGGCGCAGGATCTCCTGCCGGGGGTTCACCTGAGGCAGGCCCACCCCAACGATGGCGCACCCGATGAGCCGGTCGCCCACCAGATCCACGCCCTCGCCAAAAATGCCGCCCATGACTCCGAAGCCCAGCAGTGTTTTTGCGGGGCTTGGGCCGAACTGTTCCAGAAAGGCCGCCCGGGCCGCGTCGTCCAGACCACTCTCCTGGGCCAGCGTCTCGATGTCCGGGTAACGGGCGGTGAAGTCCTCGTGCACCTGCCGCAGATAGGCGTAGCTGGGAAAAAAGGCCAGATAGTTGCCCACCTTGGCCCTGGCCAGTGCGGCCAGCGCATCCGAGACTGCCTGAACGCTGGCCTCCCGGTCCCGGTAGCGGGTGGAGATGCCGGGCAGGCAGTAGAGCCCCAGATGTTCGGGCGGAAATGGGCTTTCCAGAGCCACGGCCCGGGCATCGGGACAGCCCAGCACGGAGCGGTAGTAGCCCGGCGGGGTGAGCGTTGCGCTGAACAGTGCCGCAGCCCGCCCGGCGGCAAGGCTGGCATCCACAAAGGGGGCGGGGTCAAGGCAGAGCAGCTCCCATTCCAGTTCGCTGCCCCGGGCTGTCAGCTGGGTGACAAAATGCGCGTCGTACCGCTCTGCCGCCCGGGTGATATCCTGCACCGCAAAGTAGAGCTCGAGCAGCTGAGCGTGGGCATCGGCCTCCGGGTTGGCCTCCAGCCAGTCCTGCAGAGGGGCCTGCAGGCTGAACAGCAGTCGGAGCAGCTCCTTCGGCAGCTCTTGCAAAAAGACCGTGCCATCCTGCGCCAGCAAAGGATCCGGCAGCGGGAAGGCGGCTTCTGCCGGTTCGGTGTCCAGAAGGCTGGTCTGCCGGGTGAGATCCTCTGCCGGGGATTCGGTGGGCGCTGAACCCCGGCGGGGGGCCAGCTTCGTTACCGCCCGGCGCGCTTCCAGAAAGCCCCTGTCTGCCTTTGTCAACGCGGTTTTCAGTGCGCTTTTTCCTTTGCCGATGGCCCGTCTGGCATCGGTCAGGCTGCTCTTGCAGAACCGCGCCGAGTACATGGCTCTGGCCCGGTCCGGCAGGTTGTGGGCCTCGTCGATGAGAAAAATGTAGTCGCCCGCCGCATCGAAAAAGCGCCGCAGGTGCACGGTAGGGTCGAACAGATAATTGTAGTCTCCGATGACCACATCACACCACTCGCTCAGGTCCAGCCCCAGCTCAAAGGGGCAGACCCTGTGCCGCCGGGCAGTCTCGGTCAGAGCGGCCCGGTCATAGGGGACGGCGCTGTCCAGCAGGTCGGCCAGCGCATCCTTCAGCCGCTCGTAGTAGCCGTTGGCGTAGGGGCAGGCTTCCGGCAGGCAGGCGGGACGGCCCTCAGCATCCTTGCACAGGCAGGCCTTCTCCTTGGCCGAAAGGGTCACGCTGCGCAGGGAAAGCGCCGGGTCTGCTGCCCGCAGACGGGCCAGTGCATCCTCAGCAGCGGCCTGTGTCGTGTTGCGGGCGGTCAGGTAGAAGATCTTTTCCCCCTTGCCCTCGCCCATGGCTTTCAGGGCAGGAAAGAGGGCACTCATCGTTTTGCCGATGCCGGTGGGTGCCTGGCAGAACAGCCGGGTACCGCCCTTCTGCTCTGCCTTACCCGCAGCACAGGCGCGATAGACCTCCCCGGCAAGGGCACGCTGTCCGGGACGGTAAGCCGGAAACGGAAATTGCAGGGCCCCAAGGCTCCGGTTCCGGGCTTCCACCCAGTCCAGCTGCCGTCGTGCCCAGGGAAGATACTGCCGCAGCAGGTCGTTGAGAAACGCATCCAGCTCAGCGGCGGAGTAGTGCCGGGTATAGCGGATGATCTCATCGGTGTCGATCTGGTAATAGGTCAGCCGGACATCCAGTGTTTCCAGCTCCCGCTGCTCGGCGCAGATGGCCCCGTAGACCATGCCCTGCGCCCAGTGGCAGGGGTTCATGTCCTCCGTGATGGCATCGGTGGGCGCGGCGGTGGTCTTGATCTCGTCGATGACCACCGTGCCGTCCTCATCGGTAAAAATGCCGTCGGCACGGCCCTCGATGGTGAACCCGATTCCCTCCATCGTCCGCTCTGCCGTGAGGAACACTTCAGCGGCGTAGCCTTCACCCGCCGCCTTCTGGAGCCTGCGGTGGATGCGTGCGCCCTCGTTGGCCCGGTCAAAGCCGGTAAAGCGGCTGTCGATACTGCCGGTGCGGAGCAGGAACTCCACCAGCTCCCGGACAGAGAGACGGATGGTTGGCATGGGGTTCACTTCCTTTCAGGTTGTGCACAGTATGTTGGGAAACTAAACCCCTCAGTCTCGCTATCGCTCGCCAGCCCCCCTAATAGTGGGGCCTCTGGCGTTACGTAAAGTTTTTTGGGGGTCCCCTTTACGCACAAACTACATCGCTTTGCCAAGGCCGCCCCTACTAGGGGCGGTGGCAGCCCAAAGGGCTGACGGTGGGGTTTAACAGCAGGGCCTACCCGAGACCCAGAATCTTTTGACAATTTGCTGCAACAGCATTCACCTGGTCAAAATCCACGGCGGCCCGGTAATAAGTCTCCAGCTCATCATGGCAGTTCTTGGCCTGAGCCATCAGGGCTACAGCCTGGTCGATGAGCTCGGAGGCGGCACGGTCGTTGAAGCGCAGGCGGGCGCGGAAGCCGGACAGATTCTCCCGGTCCACAAAGCGGGTGCAGCGCACGGCCTGCACGCCGGGCAGCTGGATGGGATGCCAGAGGTTGTCGGTCAAAAAAGCCAGCCGCAGGGCCGGGATGAAGATGTGGTCAATCTGATCTTCAGGATGCATGGCGCAGGGGCAGGTGATGATGTGGTAGCCCCGGGCCAGCGCTTCGGCTCGGATGAGTTCCAGCAGCAGGCGGGAGACCGCCCCGTAATCATCCCGGAATACCACATACCGGTCGGCCAGCGCTTCTACCGTGCCTCGGTAGAATACCATCCCCTTGGGGGTGATGGCTGAGAGCAGCCGCAGCTCCTCGCTGGCGGTGCCCTCGGTGCGGGGAAGCAGCCGGGTGCAGAGCCGCTTGACGTAGCGGCGCACCTTTTCAAAGTTGGCGCTGCAGGCCTCGGCCCGGCGGCTGTCCAGCATCAGGCTGCCCGCCGATGCGATATACCGGGCTGCCCGGCCCCGCAGGGCGGCATTCCGGGCAAACAGGGCCTTGACCTCGTCCCGGTGGGGAGCCAGCTTTCCGGCATCGATGGTGTGGTACAGGCTCACCACCAGCTCATCAGCCCCGGGCGCGTCCGGTTCCACCACATGGGGCGCGGTGGCATCGATGATGGCGCGCTTCTGGTCGAGGAAGATGACCCCGTCCAGACTGTCCGGGTCGCTGGCACAGTGGATCTTTTCGATGCGCTGGCCCTGCTGCTCGGCGGCCTGGGCCAGATGCTTCATCAAGGTGGATTTGCCGCATCCCGGCCCGCTTTTGATGAGAAGCATCTGCATCCCGGGCTCCCGGCGCAGCGGCTCAAAATAACCCTTGAAGCCCGCCGGTGTGGTGGCCCCCAGAAAGAAATCGGGGGAACGGCTTTGGATCGTTTTCATATCAGAACACCTCACTTTTGCTTTAGGGTATGCAAAAATGAAGGAAGATGATACTTGGAAACGGCCTTGCCCTCTCAGTCTCGCTCCGCTCGCCAGCTCCCCCAAAGTGGGAGCCCTTGGCAGTTTTTGTGAGCTTCATCTTTCTGCCAAGGCCTCTCCCTTCGGGAGAGGTGGCATTGCGACAGCAATGACGGAGAGGGTGAGCTTGTTAATATGTGTGCCCGCACACCTCGTGGATCTTCTCCCGCAGGGCCACAAAATCCGCAAAGGCGGCGGGTTTGTTCTGCGCCTGCCGGAGCAGGGCGGCGGGGTGGAAGGTGCCCATAAACCATACGCCGTTCTTTTGCACAAAGATGCCGTGCTCCTTGGTCACGGAGAAATCGGTGCGGATCATCCGCTGGGAGGCGATGCGGCCCAGGCAGACCACGATCTTTGGCTGCAGCAGCTTGAACTGTTCCCGGAGCCAGGGCATACAGGCTTCGCTCTCGGTGGGCAGCGGGTCACGGTTGTGGGGCGGGCGGCACTTGACGATGTTGGCAATGTAGCAGTTTTTGCTCCGGTCCAGATCGATGGCAAACAGGTATTTGTCCAGCAGCTGGCCGCTGCGGCCCACAAAGGGCAGGCCCTGCTCGTCCTCGCTCTGGCCCGGGCCTTCGCCCACGAACAGCACCTCAGCAGTCTGGACACCCTGCCCGAACACCACATGGGTGCGGTCAGTGCACAGCTCACATCTGCGGCAGGCAAGGCACTCGGCTTTTAATGTATCCCAATCCATAGCAGTTTGATCTCCTTGCAGCTGAATGATAATTTATTCACAAATAAAAAATGGTTTTCTCCTAAAATAATAGCACAAAAAGCCAATTTTGTCTTGAACTTTTTGCCGGGTGTGCTAGAATAAAAGAGAAAGGCATCCTTGTGTCCAACAGGCACCCGGATGTGAATATTGGATAGTTAATTCGGAGGTAATCAACAATGGCTGATATGTTCGCACCGCTGGTAGCACAGCTGAAGGCAAACCCCAAGACGATCGTTTTTACCGAGGGCAATGACCCCCGCA
>OIXR01001751.1_pt1 | contig 13696 bp, 15 predicted proteins | sample 1587831 | NCBI WGS metagenome assembly OIXR01 (sample SAMN03283263) | human gut metagenome | biome: human-associated habitat; material: feces | host: Homo sapiens | place: USA | collected 2013
CCGGCCTGCAGGGACATGGGGATGCGGGTGATGAATTCCAGATTGCCGAAGGAGTGCAGGCGCAGATGGATGATACCGGCCATGGCAAAGGCACAGCCCTGCAGGATGGCGTATACAATGTACAGCGGCATGGCGCAGAACATAAACATGAACTCCAGCGGCTCGGTCACACCGGTGAGGAACACAGCCAGCGCGGTGGAAATGAACATGGATTTGTAATTCTTGCGCTTGTCGGCATCCACGCGGCGGAACATGGCCAAGGCGATGCCCAGCAGCAGGCCGGTCGCGCCGATCATCTGACCAACCTTGAAGCGGGCGGGAGTGACGGTAGCCAGCAGATTGTTATAGGCAGCCATGTCGCCTGCCTTCTTGAAGTTGATGAGGTCGTTGGCCCATGCCAGCCACAGCGGGTCCTGACCGAACACCTGACTGCCTGCATTGACGCCGGTGGCGATGGTATAGGTGCCGCCGAAGGAGGTATAGTTCATGGGGATGGTCAGCATATGGTGCAGACCAAAGGGCAGCAGCAGACGCTCCAGGGTGCCGTAGATGAAGGGAGCCAGCACCGGAGAAGTCTCGGAAGAGTTGGCGATCCAGATGCCAAAGTTGTTGATGCCGGTCTGCACCACAGGCCAGAACAGCGCCAGCACCATGGAGATGACCACCGAGTAGGCAATGACCACCATGGGCACGAAGCGCTTGCCGTTGAAAAAAGCCAGCGCATCCGGCAGCTTGCGGAAGTTGTAGTATTTATTGTAAGCCACGCCGCCCACAAAACCGGCAATGATGCCCACGAACACGCCCATGTTCAGCGCAGGGGCGCCCAGCACAGAGGTGAAGTAGCCGTTGACGGCGATTTCCTGCCCGAACAGGGTGTGGGTCACGGCGTTGGGGTCTGCCAGCATGGCGCTGGTAACGCCGAAGATGTTGCCGGTGATCACGTTGATGAGCGCAAAGGCCAGCACAGCCGCAAAGGCACCGCCTGCACGTTCTTTTGCCCAGCTGCCGCCGATGGCGACGGCGAACAGGATATGCAGGTTGTTGATGACGGCCCAGCCGATGTTCTCCATCGTAGTGCCGATGGTCATGACGGCGGCAATGTCACCGCCGCCCATCTGCACCAGCTTGCCCAGACTGATCATCAGACCCGCCGCAGGCATGACGGCGATGACGGTCATCAGAACTTTGCCCAGTTTTTGCAAAAAGTCGAAATTGATGAGCCCCTTCTTCTTGGGAACTGTCTGTGTGGTTGCCATGATGTTCCTCCTTGTTCTTTTGCATTTGATTATGCAAGTATTGCATTATGCTTGCATTGGATTGCGCAATAAGAATAGCTCACTTTCGCAAATTTTACAAGAGTTTTTTGAGTTTCAGAGTGTTTTTCTGCATCTTGTACATTGTCGAAAGCGATTTTTGTTGAAAACGTCAAGCCTTTGCAGCAACACCGTTGCACGATTTACGCAAATGAGCACGCAAACGTTGACTTTGCGTGCAAAGCCCTTTACAATAGAGATATCAGAAAGGAGATTCAGAGCATGGCAGTCACGATCAAAGATATTGCGGCCGCTGCGGGCGTTTCGCCGTCCACGGTCTCCCGCACCTGCAAGGACAGCCCCTCCATCAGCCGGGACACAAAAGAACGCATCCGCCGCATCATGGCGCAGATGGGCTATGAACCAAATTTTGAGGCTGAACCGTCCGAAGCATTTTCCAAGACCATCGGCATCATCCTGCCTTCCTCCCAGCGGGACGTATATGAAAATGCCTTTCATCTGGAGATCATCCGGGGCATCGGGCAGTTCTGCAACCAGCGCCGTTATGTAAACACCGTCATCACCGGCGAGGACGATGCCGAAGTGCTGGATGCTATCCAGAGCATGGTAGCCAACACGCAGGCCGATGGATTCATCCTGCTCTACTCCAAAAAAGATTGTCCGGTGGCTGCCTATCTGCGCAGCGAGGGTCTGCTTCACGTTATCGTGGGCAAGGCGGCACAGTCGGCCAACCAGACCATCTATATCGACAATGACAACGCACTGGCGGGCGAGGAAGCCACCGACTATCTCTACGAGATGGGACATCGCCGCATCGCCTATTTTGGGGTCAGCAATGCCATGCTGTTTTCTGCCGAGCGGAAACGCGGCTATCAGATGTCTCTGCTCAAGCACGGCATCACCCCGCGGGAAGGGGACTGTGTGGAGATCGACACCCTGAATGATTCCTATGAACCTGCCCTGAAAGCGCTGCTTACCGCTCCTGACCGCCCTACAGCGGTTCTGGTCAGCGATGACATTCTTGCGGTGGTACTGGAACAGTTCTGCAGCAAGCTGGGCCTGCGCATCCCGAAAGATCTGTCCATCGTATCCTTTAACAACTCGCTGTTCTCCCGCATCACCAACCCGCCGCTGACGACCGTGGACGTCAATCCCTATCAGCTTGGCATTGAGGCGGCCAGCCAGACCATCAACCACATCGAGAACCCCAACCTGCTGGCCACCAAGATCATCGTGCCGCATCAGCTCATCGTACGGGAAAGCTGCTGCCCACCGCCGGAAAATCGCACGGCTGCCTTGCCCGGCGGGGCACTGTGACCCCGCAGTACACCGCGCTCCATTGTCCATGAACTGAAAGGAATGCCCTATGACCCTCCAGCCCGCTGGCACAAAAAGATGCCCTGACGCTGGAAGATCTTGCTCCTTATCCACGCCTGTCCTACGAGCAGGGCGAACCCAACTCGTTCTATTTTTCGGAGGAGATCCTCAGCACGCTGGACAGCAAAGCAGAGGGTGGTCTTGCCGGAGCCGGACGGGCCGACGATGGCCGTGGAGGTCTTTTCCGGGATGGTGAAGCTGACGTCGCGCAGAACCTGACGGTCATCGTAGCCAAAGCTCACATGGTCAAAGGCTATGTCGAAATGTTCCAACGGGATGTCCCTGCCGAAGGACTTCACCACCGCAAGGCCGCGGGCATATTCAAGGATGGCACCAGTCATAGACAGAAAATTCTGGATGTTCTTGGAGGGCGGCAAGAAATTTGTCGGTCTGGAAAAGCTGGAATCGCCCATGAACCTCATCTGCGTAACGCCGACCGAGATCCAGGCCCTGTTCTCCGACTTCAAAAAGGAAGGCTACAGCAGCCGTCAGACCCTGACCCTCGGCGTCTGATCGCCGTCCGTACTCTCACACCCGGACCGAAAAGCATCCCCTCCGTGCAGACCCGATCTCAACGATTCGGGCACACGCACGGAGGGGATGTTTTTTCAACAGCCAATTACTGCTGTTCCACCTTATTTTTCAGTTCTTTCCGAGCCGCCCACAAGCTGTAGACGCAGGCAAGGATCTCCGAGGCCCAGAACGCAAACCACGCGTAGTCCACACCAAAGAATCGGATGAGCAGCCACAGGCAGGGCACCAGAACCACCAGCTGCCGCAGGGCACCGCCGATCATGTTGACTACGCCATTGCCAAGACCGGAGGCAAAGTAGCCGCATCTGACGCAAAAAGCCCCTGCGGGCAAATGCTCGCAGGGGCTTGGATTATGCGGTGATGTTCCTTGCATCGGCACAATCGTTATTCAATTTCAATCAGATTGGGGTTTTCCGGCAAAGCCTTCTGCTGCTGGGGTGCAGGCAGCTGGATGTGAAGGATACCATCCTCGAACTTTGCGTGGATATCCTCTTTCTTCACGGCATCGCCCACATAGAAGCTGCGGGCGCAGGTGCCGGAGAAGGTCTCGCGGCGGATGTAACGACCCTTCTCATCCTTCTCATCATTGCTGTGATTACGGACGGCCTGAATGGTCAGGTAGCCGTCGTTCAGTTCCATCTGAACGTCTTCCTTCTTGCAGCCCGGCAGGTCAACAGCCACCTCGTAGCCGTTCTCGGTCTGCTTCACATCGGTCTTCATCATGTTTGCACCGCGCTTACCGAAGTTCTCGCGCTCTTCACGGTTCATCGCACGCTCCAGCGCACCATCGTTCCAGAACGGATCAAAGAGATCATCGAACAGATTCTCATGGAAAACAGCAGGCATAAACATAAATCATTCCTCCAATCCCGGCGTTCGGGTCGGGTCAAAAATCTTTATGTTGTTCACTCGGAAGGACCTTCCTGGGAGCCTTGCGACTCTCTCTTTTGCCCTTTCTCCTGAGCACGCCATAGTTATAGCACCGTTTGTTAGCAGTGTCAAGTGCAGAGTGCTAAAATTCACAGAAAGATAATTCTTTGATAATCTTTCATGCACTCTTTCATCTCTTATAGCGATTCCCGCTGCTTTCAGCCTTTCCGCTGCTCTGTGATTTCTTTATCACCTGCAGGGCGAGGTCTTTTTTCGCAGCTGCTTGGGAAGCGGCGGCGTTCCCGGGTCAGGCCTCTGCGCTGCCCTCAGCCTTCATGGCGTTGTAGCCAATGAGGACGGTCCACACATAAGTGCAGGTCTTGGGGATCATCAGCATACCGATCAGGGGGTTCACGTCAGCCCACAGCACCACGGGGATGTAGAAACCGAAGCTCAGCACGATGGTGAGCCACATCCAACGGAAAGTCTTATCGCTGTGGTCCTTTGCGCTGCGGTAGAACAGCACGATGATCAGCAGGCCCAGCAGAGCAAAGGGTACGTTCCGCAGGATGCCCCAGGTAAGGGAGGTCTTGTTGGTGAGCCACTGGTTCTGGGGCATCATGCACAGCAGCACACGGACAGCAGACAGAGCGTACACAGCGATGGTCAGGTTCTTCTGGCCCTCTACCTGGTAACGCTTACGCCAGACGTAGTACAGCAGCACATAAAAGACGGTCATGGTGATGGAGGTGATCCACTTACCCAGGCCCAGGGGAACAGCGTAGTTCTCCAGGCCGGTGGTGCACAGAGCCAGTGCACGAGGTACCAGGTGGAAGGAATCGCCGGCACCCAGCACCACAGCCATGAGGCCGAACAGCTTGAACTGAGAGCCGCTCTTGCTGCCACGGATCATACGAATGCCCACCGTGAGAACGGTAGCCAGGTAAAAGATGTCAAACACAGTTTCAATGATTGCACGCATAGGTTTTTGCTCCTTTTTCAGATTGGTTTTTGGGGAGGGGGGATTTATGTGAACAGGACGCTTCCGTCCTGCAGCACCGCCCATACTGAACTCCGTTCACTTTCGTCCTAAAAAACATCCCACAGTTTTGTGGGATGTTTTTAGTAGATGGCTCGCCGGACGATCTCCAGCACGGTAGAGGGGTCAAAGTCCTGCCGCACCAGGGCAGACAGCATCAGAGAGAAGAGTGTTTCCGCAAACTTTTCAACGGTAAACTCCTCTGTGAAGGCGTCGGCCCGGATCTTGGTATCATTCTGCAGCACCACACACAGGGCTTCCAGAATGTGCCGCCATGCACGCTGCATCTGCTGTTTGCCGTCGGCAGTATCCTGCCGGACAAAGCCCAGCGCATGGTGGGTAAAAAAGCCCGGATACCGCTGGCTGCCGTCCTCCAGTTGCTGATACATCCACCGGACGCAGGACAAGGTATCTTGAAAAACCACTTCGTCCTCCGGATGGTGGAAGATATCGCTCCAGATGCTTTCCACCGTGGCACTCAGCAGTTCGGTCTTGGATGCAAAGTAATTGTAGATGCACCCCACCGAGACCCCACAGGCAGCGGCCACCGAGCGGATGCTTACACCTGCCCATCCGTTTTGCTGAATAATCTCTCGGCTGGTTTTCAGGATATTCGCTTTTGACGTTGCATTTGGATTCATCGGATCACCTCAACGTGAACGTTGTTCATGATGCATAGTATACAAGCCATCCAGGGCCTTGTCAAGAGGGGGGTAAAAATTTCCGAAGATTTGTCCCCTCTCTTTGCGGCGGCCTCAGCAGCTTAAAAGAGGCCTCTCTCCTGCCCTTGCGGTCAGCCGTCCGGCACTCCTTATCTGGAAAAGCAGCACACCGCTCCGCCCATTGAACAGCTGAAACAGCTGACTGATGTGGCGTTTGATATGCTACCCCTAGAGTAGACAGAGTAAAAAACAAAACTCTGAAAACTCTGAGGGTATTTTTCATGTCAAGAAAAAGGCTATACAGTCCGAGACCTCTGCCCACTGGTACATATTGCGCGTTCATCTTATTACAAATGGCTGAACCATCCAAAAGCAGCCATGAACTTGCAAACGAGAAGATTTCAGCGGCAATTCAAGAGATCTATAAGGAGCATCCGGATAAAGGACATCGCCGCATCCGTGGTGATCTGGAGAAGGACTACGATATTCAGATCTCTCCCAAATTAGGTACTGAGGTTGGCCCAGTTTTCCCGCCACGACTTTGCGATTTTGGGGTATTTATTGTCCCAGTTCTGTGCGAAGGTCTCCAAATCGTCCAGAGCAGCCTGCTCGTCCACTGCAGCATGGTCTCTCTTAATTTGCCCCCGGCACCCCTGAGAAAGGGAAACATTCAGGCGGTGGATTTGCACCACTCCATTGGCCTCTCGGCCACCCCGTCTTCTTTATGACCGGGCCTCGAATTACGGAAGTATCATTGTCTGGAAGTACCTGAAGCTGCATATTCAATTTTCAAGGTCCGCACGGCCCCGGTCTTGCTCCCTTTCGGGGCCAGGCCGTTTCCGTGACATGATTGTATCGTACTTTCGCAGAAAAGTTTAATGAAACATCCAACTTTTTGAATTGCGCTGTTCCATCACTCACCGCTGCAAAAAACCTTGCATTTTGTTCCACATCTACTATACTAAAGGATGTATTGATTATTCTTGAAAGTTGAAAGAAAGCGGATGCCATGAAATCACAAATGAAGTTGAAGCAATTCGCGTTTGATGAGCGCAGCGAATCAATGAAAGCCCCAGTGGGGCTTTTAAGCGACCGAACGGTCTTGCGTAGCAAGATGAAGAGGCTTCGCCTCTTCAAGTTCTTCAAACAGGAGACCGTTCTTTCGGTCGCCGCTGTACTGGCCGTGCTCTCCATGTTCTTTGTGCCGCCGGATGCAGACTACCTCGGTTACATCGACCTGCGCACGCTCGCTATTCTATTTTCCCTAATGACCATCATGGCCGGACTGCGGCGGCAGGGCGTTTTTGACCGGATGGGCCGGGCGCTATTGGCACGGACCGGCAGCACCTTGCAGCTGGTGCTCGTTCTGGTCGGACTGTGCTTCTTCGGGAGCATGATCATCACCAACGACGTTTCCCTGCTGACCTTTGTCCCCTTTACCTTTGTGGTGCTGAGCGGCCTTGCGCCGGACACCCGCCGGGCGCTGACCATCCCAGTGGTGTGCATGCAGACCATCGCGGCCAACCTTGGCAGTATGCTCACGCCCATCGGCAACCCACAGAACCTCTACCTCTACGGCAAAAGCGGAATGAGCATGGCGGAGTTCCTCCTGCTCATGTTCCCCTACACGGTCGTTTCGCTGCTGCTTCTGGTGGGCTGGGCGGTCGCGGTCTGCCGCAAACAGGCATCCTCCTGCATCGGTGCGCTCCCGGAGCAGCCGAACACCACCGCAGACCGGAAAATCATCCTGCTGGATGCGGTGCTGTTTGCGGTCTGTCTGCTGGCGGTCGTCCGGGTATTGCCCTACGGCGTTGTCTTTGCCGCCGTGCTGGTCTGCACCCTCTGCGCTGACCGCTCCACTCTCCGCAATGTGGATTACTCCCTGCTGCTGACCTTTGTGGCATTCTTCGTTTTCATCGGCAATCTGGGGCGCATCCCGGCCTTTTCGGGCTGGCTGCAAGCCATCCTCGCCGGGCGGGAAGTGCTGGTGGCAGTTCTGGCTTCGCAGGTCACCAGCAATGTTCCCGCAGCCCTGCTCCTGTCCGGGTTCACGGATGAAACCGCCGCGCTTATCATCGGCACGAATCTCGGCGGCCTTGGCACCCTGATCGCGTCCATGGCCAGCCTGATTTCCTACCGCCAGATCGCGCGGGAGCTGCCGGAGGAAAAAGACCGCTACTTCAAGCTGTTCACCCTGTCCAACCTGATTTTTCTGGTGATCCTGCTGGCTGAATGGAGGATCATCGGGCGATAAGACCGAAACGTGGAGGTCCCGAAATGAAGCATCGTATTGTCACGGCTGCACAGATGAAGGCCATCGAACAGGCCGGAAATGCTCACGGCCTGCCCTATCCCATCCCGCAGGAAGAGCTGTATGTGCCACACTTCCGCTCTAACTGCGCCACTTGCGGCAGCAGATTTATCTGCAACGGCTGCAGCAATTGCGGCAAATGCCTGTGACAGAACTGCTCTCCTATAAAAAACCGTCCCCTCCGTGCAGGCCCGGATCTCATGTTCCGGGTATCTGCGCGGAAGGGACGTTTCGTTTTATCAGAGTTTTGTCATCCACAGGCCGGGAGCCATCGGTTCCTTTTTCAGGAAATGGCATAGAACTGCTTCATAAACGCAAAAAAGTGCGCCGTCTGTTCCGACATAAACTGTGTGGAAGAATACACGATATAGAGTTTCCGCAAGAAAGCCGACTGTTCCAGAGGAATGATCAACAGCTTTCCAAGCTGTGCATCGTTCTGAACCGTTGCGCGGGAAAGGATGGAGATGCCCATCCCCAGTGTGATGCAGCAGGTCAGCGAAGCGGCATCATCCATCACAGCGATCACATTCAGATCGTCCAGCGAAAGCCCCCGGTTTTTCAGATAATAGAGCGTTTCCTGTTTTGTCCCCGAAGTATCCTCCCGCAGGAGAAACGGTTCTTTCAGCAGCATGGAAACCGGATCTTTCAATTCCAGACAAGCCTGAAAATGCGGTGTAGCCGGGGCCGCGATCACAAGTTCATCCGAAGTGACCGGCAGAAAGCGGCAGGGCGTATCCGAAATTTTCGTGCCGACCAGCCCGATATCGCAGGTTCCATCTGTTACTTTCCGAATGACATCCAGACTGTCCGAGCAGCTGGTACGGAAGCGGACATCCGGAATTTCCTGATGGTACGCCGACAGCAGTTCCGGCAGAAGATAGAGGGACGGAACGGAGGAAACACCGATGTGCAGCAGCTTCTGATTTTTATCGGAAAGTTCCAGAATCGCTTTCTGCTGGAGATTCAGGATCTCGGCTGCGTAGTTGTAAAGGGTCTGCCCTGCGGGCGTGACCGACAAACTCTTGGTCGTTCGCTTCAAAAGCTGCGTATGAAGTTCTTTTTCCAGATTGTTGATATGCGAACTGACGGTCGGCTGCGAAAGATAAAGCTTTTGAGCCGCAAGGGAAAAACTCTGGTATTTTACGGTATACACAAAGGCTTCCAGTTGGCGGATATCCATGCTGCGCTCCTTTTTGTGCTGAAAAGGCTTTTTTCTTCTATTATAATCCAGTTCATTGATTACATCAATAAGTACATACGGATTATCAATAAAATCAATTTCACCTGAAAAATCGTGTGTGTTATACTGAACTGGTAAAGTTTACCCGCTAAAAAAGGAGGCAATCATGAAATTATTCGACAAAACATGGAAGCTGGCCTTGTCCGGTGTGGTCATCGGACTTCTGGTCATGCTTCTGGCCATGTCTGGCAACCCGGCCAACATGGCAATCTGCGTGGCCTGTTTCATCCGCGACGCGGCAGGCGCGCTCAAACTGCACACCGCTGCACCCGTTCAGTATTTCCGCCCTGAGATCGTCGGCTTTGTCTGCGGCTCGTTCCTGATTTCCATGGCAACCAAAGAGTATCGCTCTACCGCCGGTTCTGCGCCGATGGTGCGTTTTCTGCTGGGTGCCGTTATGATGATCGGTGCACTGGTCTTTCTGGGCTGCCCGCTGCGCATGGTGCTACGGATGTCTGCCGGTGACCTGAATGCGTATGTGGCGCTCATCGGCTTTGCTGGCGGTGTCGCCACTGGCTCCTGCTTCTTGAAAAAAGGCTTTTCTCTGGGAAGAGCCTATGAAACCAAGTCGCTCAGCGGTGCGGTGCTGCCGGTTCTGCTGGCTGCTCTGCTGGTGATTGGTGTGGCAACGGGTGCTTATGCGGCAAGCACGGAAGGCCCCGGCAGCAAGCACGCTCCGCTGCTGCTGGCACTGGTGGTCGCATTGGTCATCGGTGCCCTCGCACAGAAAAGCCGTATGTGCTTTGCCGGAAGCATCCGCGATGTGATCCTGATGAAGAATTTCGACCTGCTCAGCATTATTGCCGCGCTGTTTGCGGTCATGACCATTTATAACATTGCCACCGGCAATTTCCATCTGAGCTTCTCCGGCCAGCCCATTGCACATTCGCAGCATCTGTGGAACATCCTTGGCATGTACGTTGTCGGTTTTGCAGCGGTATTGGCCGGTGGCTGCCCGCTGCGTCAGCTGATCCTTGCAGGGCAGGGTTCCTCCGACAGCGCGGTAACGTTCCTCGGTATGCTTCTGGGTGCCGCTTTTGCACACAATTTTAATCTGGTCGGCAGCGCCGCCAAAGCTGCCACAGCGACCGATGCCGCTGTTCCCGGCGGCCCGGCCATACCCGGCAAGATTGCAGTCATCGTTTGCATTGTACTGTTGTTTGTGATTGCAGCAACCAACCTGCGCCGGAAAAAAGAGGCAAAGTGATCTGAAAAAGGAGAAAGCACAATGGCTAAATTTGTTGAAGTGGACGTTCGCGGCCTTTCCTGCCCTGAACCGGTGTTGCTGACGATGGATGCGATGGAAGAGCATCCGGGCGAGATGATCCGCGTTCTCGGTGATGAAGCGCACACCCGCAAAAACATTGAAAAAATGCTGGAATATGAACACAAGGACGGTCAGACGACCACGCGGGCGGATGGCTGTTTTGAGATCACCTTTCAGGCATAACGGCAGCGTATGAGAGCAAAAAAGCCCTATCAGGTTTTGACATTCTACACTACTTCTGCGGTCATGGAACTGGAAGCCTTTTGCAAACAGAACGGGATTCCCGGCAGGCTGATCCCTGTTCCGCGGGAACTTTCTGCCGGCTGCGGGATCGCATGGCGGATGGAACCGGATGCGTACCGGCAGCATTCCGGCCTGCTTGCAGAGTGCCCTGTTGAAATCGAACAGACCAAAGAAGTTCTGCTATAACAAAATCGTCCCCTCCGTGCAGACCCGGACCTCGCTTTCCGGGTATCTGCGCGGAGGGGACTTATTGTTTTATCAGAGTTTTGTCGTCCACAGGCCATGCAGATTGCAGTAGGCATAGACCGCCACCGGTGTCTCGTCGCCCAGCTCAAAAACCGCTCTGGGTGCCTCGTCCGGATGGAGATAACGGATGTGGCCGCCCTGCGCCGTTTCCACATAGAGCCACTGGATAACACCGATTATCCTATTTTTCATCTCTGTTACCTCTGCAACTTCCGATTTATTGTCACAAGGATAGCATACTGCCACCCGTAAGAAATGCCGCAGACACAAAAAGCCCCTGCGGGCAAATGCTCGCAGGGGCTTTGGGTTATGCGCCGGTGTTCCTCACACTGGCATAACGGTTATTCAATTTCGATGAGATTGGGGTTCACAGGCAGAGCCTTCTGCTGCTGGGGTGCAGGCAGCTGGATGTGCAGGATGCCATCCTCGAACTTTGCGTGGATATCCTCTTTCTTTACGGCATCGCCCACATAGAAGCTGCGGGCGCAGGTGCCGGAGAAGGTCTCGCGGCGGATGTAACGACCCTTCTCATCCTTCTCATCATTGCTGTGATTACGGACGGCCTGAATGGTCAGGTAGCCGTCGTTCAGTTCCATCTGAACGTCTTCCTTCTTGCAGCCCGGCAGGTCAACAGCCACCTCGTAGCCGTTCTCGGTCTGCTTCACATCGGTCTTCATCATGTTTGCACCGCGCTTACCGAAGTTCTCGCGCTCTTCACGGTTCATCGCACGCTCCAGCGCACCATCGTTCCAGAACGGATCAAAGAGATCATCGAACAGATTCTCATGGAAAACAGCAGGCATAAACATAAATCATTCCTCCAATCCCGGCGTTCGGGTCGGGTCAAAAATCTTTATGTCGTTCACTCGAAAGGGCCTTCCTGGGAGCCTTGCGGCTCTCTCTTTTGCCCTTCCTCCTGAGCACGGCTTAGTTATAGCACCGTTTGTTAGCACTGTCAAGTACCGAGTGCTAAAATTCACAGAAAGATAACTTTCTGATAAACTTTCATATCATTTTTCAAAAATCAAAGCAAATTGTATGCCTTTAAAATTTCCACCACATCTTCCTTTTCACCAGCCCTAAGCATATCTCTCAACCCTCGTTCAAATTCGATATATCTCGTTTTTCTTAACATCTCGTTTATCACTTTTTCCCGTTCATTCATAACAACGCCATCTCTATATTCCCGGGCTGCTTCAAGTGCTTTTTCTAAACTTCCATATTCAGAAATTCCAAAGTTCTTATAAAATGTCCTTCCCGCCAAATTATAATGAATTTTAAATCCACTTGGATTATTCTTGTCTCCGTTTCTATGAATGTATTGCATTCCATCCTTTTCATATTTGCTAGAAACATTTGAGCTATTCAATATTGCCGCGTTATAGAGTCTCAAGTTACAAATGCGATTATCCAGTGGATTATTATTTATATGATCTACTGTTGCGCCCCACCAATCAAGTTCATCATATTCATGTTCAACAATTACTCGCCATAGGCTGTTCGATTGCTTGTCGATGCTCGTTTTAACATTTATTCTTGAGCCGTTTTTTATCGCAGTCCAAGAATAACATTTTAAATATTCATACCAACATTTTTTATCCACAATAACACTATGCACTTCTTTTCCAACTGTTTGAAAAACAACACATTCTTTTCCATCAATTATTTTTTCTTCATAAAAATTATTCCCATCTTTACGTCTTGACATATCTTTTTCCTTTCATCAAATTGTTCTTCAATCCGCTTCTTCTAATTAAAATCAATTATCTTATGGCATTGATTCAATTGGTTCCGCAATTCCAAGATGATCATCAATTGCTACGATGCCGTCGCCGCGGACCTCCACCAAATCCTCAAACGGAACGACTACCTTTGCGATTTGCAGGGTGCGGAACACCGGGTCGATGCTCTCTACTCGCCCGGTCAATGTAACATAGTTACCGACTGCCGGGATCTCCGGGTGCGCGGTATCCTCTACAAAATAGCGCACCGTGATGGTCATGCCCTTTGTCACCTGCATCAGCTTGTCGGAGAGATCGGACATTTCTTCTTCGGTCAGGATGCGCTTCGTCACGCGCTCTGTCCGCTGCTTTTCCAGTGCTTCAAAGTGGTACCGGGGCTTGCCTTTGCTCTTTTTGCCGTACTCGACGGCCTCTTTGGGGCAATCGCAGATGCACGCCATGCAGTGAGTGCAGTGTTTGCCCCAGACCGGCTTGCCGTTTTCCAGCCGGATATTGTTCAGAGGGCACCGCTCCACGCACTTGCCGCATCCGATACAGGCATCCGTTGCCCGGAAGGCATCCGCCTTCACGAAAAAGCGATAGAACACCGGGTTTACCGGGCCGCTCATAAAGCGGTCGTAGAGGGTGTCTCTCAGTGGAGAAAATTCCTGCCCGGCTCTGACCTGCGCCAGCACCTTCTGAAGCGCAGGCGCTGCCTGCTCCACGATGCGCCGCGCCTGCTCCGCTTGCGGCGCATGGAACATGGCAATGTAGTTTTCCGGCATGATGATCTGCGCTGTGCCCATGTACCGCAGGTGCTTTTGGGCTGCAAGCTGCCGGTTATATTTTGCCGCATTGCCGATCTCGCTGCCGCAATCCATCACAAACCAGATGCGCTCTGCCCCGGTCAGC
>OIXR01001755.1_pt1 | contig 13692 bp, 10 predicted proteins | sample 1587831 | NCBI WGS metagenome assembly OIXR01 (sample SAMN03283263) | human gut metagenome | biome: human-associated habitat; material: feces | host: Homo sapiens | place: USA | collected 2013
AGGAACTACAGTACCCTTAAATAATTTGCTGTTATCAAGGAAATCATAAATAATCTTAGCCTTTTCTTCGTTACGCTTCTTCATTGCATCAAGACCACCCATCTTTTTAATCCACTTAAATACCTTACCACAAATATAAATTCCGTAGCATGGAGGTGTATTGTAAAGTGAACCTGCGTCTGCCTGTGTCTTCCACTGAAGCATTGTAGGAACTGTGCTGTCAACTTCTTCAGGAATCAAATCTTCTCTAATAATTGCAATAACAACACCTGCCGGTCCAACATTCTTCTGAACACCACCATAAATCACACCGTATTTTGATACATCAACAGGTTCTGATAAGAAACATGAAGATACATCAGCTACTAATGTATGTCCCTTAGTATTAGGTAATTCATGATACTTTGTACCATAAATAGTATTGTTTTCACAAATGTATACATAATCTACATCATCATCAATATCTAAGTCACTACAATCAGGAATATATGAGAATGTCTTATCTGCTGATGAAGCTACTCTCTGTACCTCAAGATACTTTTCTGCTTCTGCAGCTGCTTTCTTAGCCCACTGTCCTGTTACAATATAAGCAGCCTTACCATTCTTCTTTAAGTTCATTGGTACTGCAGCGAACTGCTGTGAAGCACCACCCTGAAGGAATAATACTTTATAATTATCAGGAATATTCATTAAATCTCTAATATCCTGTTCTGCTTCATCAATAATCTGCTGGAACATTTTTGAACGATGGCTCATTTCCATTACGCTCATACCGCATCCCTTGTAATCAAGCATTTCTTCTGCTGCTTCCTTTAATACTTCTTCCGGTAATACTGCCGGTCCTGCTGAGAAATTATATACTCTAGCCATTTGAAACCTCCCTTTTATGTCATAGGAAAATGCCTGCATAACAGGCATTTTCCGTATTTTTAGTAAATACTAATATATCTATATTAGCAGTCATATCCTTTTTCTGCAAGGTCTTCTTCTGAAAAAACTTCACTAATTGCTGTATTAGCAGGAACCATAGGGAATACCTTTTCATCCTGATCTATCTGACAATCAATAACACATGGTATATTGAGAGCTATAGCATCTTTTAATGCATTTTCAAATTCTTCAACTGTTGTTGCTCTGTAAGCCTTAGCTCCCATTCCTTCTGCAATCTTTACGAAATCAACGCTATCGTCAAGAACAGTATTTGAATATCTCTTGCCATAGAATAATGTCTGCCACTGTCTAACCATACCAAGAACGTGGTTATTAATAACAATCTGAATAATTGGAATATTGTAACGTGTTGCTGTTGCAATTTCATTCATGTTCATTCTGAAACATCCATCACCTGCAACATTTACACATACTCTGTCTTTATTGCCCATCTTAGCACCAATACATGCGCCAACACCATAGCCCATTGTACCAAGTCCACCTGATGTAATAAGCTGTCTAGGTTCTTTAAACTTATAGAACTGTGCAGCCCACATCTGATGCTGTCCAACATCTGTTGTAATGATAGCATCACCATTTGTAATGTTATATAAAGAATCAATAACAGCAGGTCCTGTAAGAACATCTTTATTAAGAGCTAAAGGATATTTTTCCTTCATTTCTTTAATTTCCTGCATCCAATCTGCATGATCCTGTTTTGTAAGAGCACTATTAAGTCTAATAAGAACCTCTTTCATATCTCCGATGATGCTTGCGTCAGCCTTAATATTCTTATTAATTTCTGATGGATCAACATCAATATGTACAATCTTTGCATTGTTAGCAAAAGCCTTAGCCTTACCGATTACACGGTCACTAAATCTTGCTCCAAGAACTAATAATAAATCACACATTGTAACACCATAGTTTGATGTTTTTGTTCCGTGCATACCGATCATTCCTGTATATCTTTCGCTGTTACCATCCATTGCACCTTTACCCATAAGTGAATCACAAACAGGTGCGTCAACTAATTCTGCAAGTTCTCTTACTTCCTTAGCTGCATCTGAAATAACTGCGCCACCACCAACTAAAATAAATGGTTTCTTTGATGACTTAATCATCTCTACTACTATATCAATGTCTTCTTTTTTAATTGTGTCAGAAATTCTTTCCACTTTAACAGGTTCCTGTTTTTCGTAGTTGTACTTAGCTGCTGTAACGTCTTTTGTTATATCAACAAGTACAGGTCCCGGTCTTCCTGTCTTGGCAATACGGAAAGCCTTTCTAAGTGTATCTGCAAGATTTTCAATATCTTTCACAATAAAATTATGTTTTGTAATTGGCATTGTTGCACCAACAATATCAATTTCCTGAAACGAATCTTTTCCAAGTCCTGACTTGGCAACATTAGCTGTAATAGCAACCAATGGAACTGAATCCATATATGCTGTTGCAATACCTGTAACCAAGTTAGTTGCACCAGGTCCTGATGTTGCCATACAAACTCCAACTTTCCCTGTTGAACGGGCATATCCGTCGGCTGCATGAGCTGCCCCCTGTTCATGGGATACTAATATATGTGTAATTTCATCTGAGTGCTTATACATTTCATCATAGATGTTAAGGATTGTTCCACCCGGATAACCAAATACTGTATCAACACCCTGTTCTTTTAAACATTCTATTACTATTTGTGAACCGTTTAATTCCATAATCTTGTCCTCTCCCTTGTCTTATTTATCGATTGCAAGAATTGCTCCTCTGTTACCTGATGTAACCATAGATGCATATCTTGCCAAATAACCTGTTGTAACCTTTGGTTCTCTTGGTGTCCAGTTCTTTCTTCTTTCTGCAAGAACTTCATCAGAAACATCAAGTTCAAGAGTCATTTCAGGAATATTAATCTTAATAATGTCTCCTTCTTCTACTAAAGCAATAGGTCCACCTACTGCAGCTTCAGGAGATACATGTCCGATAGAAGCTCCTCTTGAAGCACCAGAGAAACGTCCGTCAGTAATAAGAGCCACTGATGAACCAAGTCCCATACCTGCAATTGCTGATGTAGGATTTAACATTTCTCTCATTCCAGGGCCACCCTTAGGTCCTTCATATCTGATAACTACAACATCACCAGGTACAATCTTTCCGCCCTTTATTGCTACAATAGCATCTTCTTCGCATTCAAATACTCTTGCAGGTCCTTTATGAACCATCATTTCATCTACAACTGCTGAACGTTTTACAACGCTGCCATCAGGTGCAAGATTTCCTTTTAATACTGCAAGACCACCTGTTTTACTATATGGGTTATCAAGAGGTCTGATAACCTGTGGATTCTTGTTTTCACAATCTTTAATATTTTCTCCAATTGTATTTCCTGTTACAGTAATACAATCTTCATGTAAAAGACCAAGTTCTCTTAATTCATTCATTACCGCATAAACACCGCCTGCTTCATTAAGGTCTTCCATATATGTAGGACCTGCCGGAGCCAAATGGCAAAGGTTAGGTGTTTTTTCACTGATTTCATTAGCAAATGAAATATCAAAATCAAATCCTACTTCATGTGCAATAGCAGGTAAATGAAGCATACTGTTTGTTGAACAACCAAGTGCCATATCTACTGTTAATGCATTTAAAATAGCATCTTTTGTCATAATGTCACGAGGTCTGATATTCTTTCTGTATAATTCCATTACTGCCATACCTGCATGCTTAGCAAGTTTTAATCTTTCTGAATATACAGCAGGGATTGTTCCGTTACCCTTAAGTCCCATACCCAATGCTTCTGTAAGACAGTTCATTGAGTTAGCTGTGTACATACCTGAACATGAACCACATGTTGGACAAGCCTTACATTCATATTCATTTAATTCTTCAAGAGACATCTTGCCGGCAGCATTGGCACCTACTGCTTCAAACATTGATGAAAGACTGGTCTTATGTCCTCCAACATGTCCTGCAAGCATTGGTCCTCCTGAAACAAATACTGTTGGCACATTTACTCTTGCTGCAGCCATTAATAATCCCGGTACATTCTTATCACAGTTAGGAATCATAACTAAAGCATCAAACTGGTGAGCCTTAGCCATACATTCTGTTGAATCTGCAATCAAATCTCTTGTTACAAGAGAATATTTCATTCCTTCATGTCCCATTGCAATACCGTCACATACGGCAATAGCTGGGAACATAATTGGTGTACCACCTGCCATGGCAACACCCATCTTTACTGCGTTAGCAATCTTATCAAGGTTCATATGTCCCGGAACGATTTCATTATATGAACATACAATACCAACTAATGGTCTTTCCATTTCTTCTTCTGTCATACCCAGAGCATTAAACAATGATCTGTGTGGAGCCTGTTGAAGTCCTTTCTTTACTGCATCACTCTTCATCTTATTTCCTCCTAAAATCGGTCTATCTATTATAGTCTATAAAATCTAAAATCATATGAAGTGACTTTATTAAAGTCTGTTTACTATCTCGTCACCCATCTCTTTACAGCCAACAAGTGTCATTCCGTCTGACATAATATCAACTGTTCTGATATTGTCTTCTAACACTTTCTCAACTGCCTTTTCAACTGCATCTGCTTCCTTATCAAGATCAAATGAGTATCTCAGCATCATAGCTGCTGAAAGAATTGTTGCTATAGGGTTAGCCTTGTTCTGACCTGCAATATCAGGTGCTGCACCGTGGCTTGGTTCATAAAGTCCAAACTTATCTTCTCTAAGACTGGCTGATGATAACATTCCAATTGATCCTGTAATCATACTAGCTTCATCTGAAAGGATATCCCCAAACATATTCTCTGTTACAACAACATCAAACTGTGCCGGATCCTTAACTAACTGCATTGCACAGTTATCTACTAACATATGTGTTAATGTAACCTCAGGATAATCCTTTGCCACTTCATTTACAACCTTATCCCATAATCTTGAAGAGTCAAGCACGTTAGACTTGTCAACACTTATTACGTTCTTTCTTCTCTTCATTGCAATTTCAAAAGCTTTCTTTGCAATACGTCTAATTTCGCTCTCATTATATGTTAAAGTATCTGTTGCTGTAAGCACGCCGTCAACTTCTTCAGTCTTTCTTTCTCCAAAATAAAGACCACCTGTTAACTCTCTAACAATAATCATGTCAAAACCGGCATCTGCTACCTCTTCCTTCAATGGACAGGCACCCTTTAATTCTTTGTAAAGATATGCAGGTCTAAGGTTAGCAAAAAGATTAAGTCCTTTTCTTATGGCAAGTAGTCCTGCCTCCGGTCTAAGGTTAGGTGGAAGTTCGTACCAACTGTCTTTTCCGACGACACCACCTACGGCACCAAGAAGGACTGCGTCACTTTTCTGTGCTGTGGCTAATGCTTCATCTGTAAGTGGAACTCCGTGCTTGTCAATTGACACCCCGCCCATATCCACTTCTGTATAGTTGAAGACATGACCAAACTTAGTTCCAACAGCATCAAGAACCTTCTGTGCTTCTCTTACAATCTCTGGTCCAATTCCATCACCGGGAATTACTGCAACATTAAAATTCATCATGTATCCTCTTTTCTATCGTGATTAATATGAAGTAGCTTCTGTATAATTAAGTACAAAAGTCTACGCTAATTCTTAAATTATATCGTAAATGATATATTTTATCAACCTACATATATAATATATTTCTTGATTAAATTTAACCTGGTTCATAATTTATAATAAACATTCTACTTTATTTTTTCTATTTTTCATACTTGTTTTCTTTCTTAAATAATGTTTCCGTAACAGTTTTGCTAAAAGAATAAACTAAAAGAAGGTAACAGCCTTGCCTTTACAAGTTCACCATTGCCTTCTTTTTATAATATAACACTATATTATCGCTTGATTTTTCTTATTGAGAAGAATGCCATTCCAAGTGACATCATCAGCATAGCCATCAACATAGCCAAAACAGAAAAAAGGTGTTTATAGACCTTAAATCTCATAAACACCTTTACTTCAAGCTTTAATATTATTGTATTTATATCATAGTAACTATTCAGCTTTTTCTACATCTACAATAGCTGATTTCTGCATTGGAATACGGCAGTTCTTGTTTCCACCAAATTCAACGATAACTGTATCATCTGTTACATCAATAACCATTCCGTAAAATCCACTTGTTGTTAAAATGCTATCGCCTACTGCAACTGCATCCATAACTTCTTTCTGTTTCTTTTCCTGTTTCTTCTGTGGCTTAATAGCAAGGAAATACATAAATCCAATAATTAATACTACATAAAGGACCATTATTCCCCAGCTTGCTGCCTGAGAACCTGCTGCTAAAATTGGCATTGTTCGTTCCTCCTATTTCTTGTCATTTTCTTTAAAGCCTTCTAATTTCTTAGCTTTATATTCGGCATAGTTTCCTGCCTCAATGGCATCTCTTATTTCCTCCATCATTGTATTATAAAAATACAAATTATGCAAGACGCATAAGCGCATGCCTAACATCTCCTTAGCTTTAAGAAGATGTCTGATATATGCTCTTGAGTGATACTTACATGCAGGACACTCACAACCTTCTTCTATTGGTCTTGAATCTGTTTCATACTTTGCATTAAACAAATTCAACTTACCGGCATTAGTATATACATGTCCATGACGACCGTTTCTTGATGGGTAAACACAATCAAAGAAATCCACACCACGTTCTACTGCTTCAAGTATATTAGCCGGAGTACCTACTCCCATTAAATATATTGGCTTATCCTTTGGAAGATGAGGTTCAACACTTTCAATAATTCTATACATTTCCTCGTGGCTTTCACCTACAGCCAGACCACCTATGGCATATCCATCCAAATCCATATCAGCTATAGCCTTGGCCTGTTCAATACGGATATCAGCATAAATACCACCCTGATTAATACCAAACAATAATTGATTCTTATTAATCGTATCTTCCAAACCGTTAAGTCTGTTCATTTCTTTCTTACATCTTTCAAGCCATCTTGTAGTTCTTGCAACAGAATTTTCAATATACTGTCTTGATGCAACACTTGAAGGACATTCATCAAAAGCCATAGCTATAGTTGAAGCTAAGTTTGACTGAATCTGCATACTTTCCTCAGGCCCCATAAAAATCTTTCTTCCGTCTACATGTGAATTAAAGTATACACCTTCTTCTTTTATTTTTCTAAGTCCTGCAAGAGAGAACACCTGAAATCCGCCTGAATCCGTAAGAATGGGTCTGTCCCAATTCATAAATTTATGAAGACCGCCTAACTTCTTAACAATCTTATCACCCGGTCTAACATGAAGGTGATATGTATTAGATAATTCTAGCTGTGTCTTAATTGTCTTTAAGTCTTCTGCAGCTACTGCACCTTTAATTGCAGCCGCTGTTCCTACATTCATAAAAACCGGTGTCTGAATCTTGCCATGAACTGTTGTAAATTCGCCTCGTTTTGCATTTCCATCTTTTGCTAAAACCTTAAACATAAAACACCTCATTGATTTCATTTTTTTAACGCATTGTATTATTATATTATTTTATTAGAATTAACGCAAGCAGATATTTTCAATTTGCTATTATCCCTATTCCTTGTTATAATTGTGAAAGGCAAAAATTTTTACGGATTTTATTTACGGAGGTTAAAATGGCTGGTTCAACATATGGTAACATTTTTAAAATAACAACTTGGGGAGAATCTCATGGAAAGGCTGTTGGCGTTGTAGTTGACGGTTGCCCTGCAGGAGTTCCTCTTTGTGAAGAAGACATTCAGTTTTTTCTTGACAGAAGAAAGCCGGGACAGTCTGCATACACTACACAGCGTAACGAAGATGACAAGGTCGAGATTTTGTCTGGTATTTTTGAAGGAAAAACTACCGGCACTCCTATTTCTTTGGTTGTACGCAATAAAGATCATCATTCTGCTGATTACTCACAGATTGCAGAATGCTACAGGCCGGGACACGCTGATTACACTTTTGATGAAAAATATGGTTTCAGAGATTATCGCGGTGGCGGACGTTCATCAGGTCGCGAAACTATAGGAAGAGTTGCCGCAGGCGCCATTGCTTCTAAGATTTTAGAATCACTTAATATTTCCATTATGACTTATTCTAAATCTATCGGTAACGTATCTATAAATTACAATAATTTTAGTAAAGACGAAATTCAGAATAATCCTATGTATATGCCTGATAGCAACGCTGCTAAACTTGCAGGTGATATGCTTAAAGAGAAAATGGCTGAAATGGATTCCGTTGGTGGTATCATCGAATGTGTTGTAGCCGGAATGCCAACAGGTGTAGGTGAACCTGTTTTTGATAAGTTAGATGCTAACCTTGCAAAAGCAATTATGTCCATCGGTGCTGTTAAAGGTATTGAGATTGGTGATGGTTTTGCAGTTGCCACATCTACAGGTTCTAAAGATAATGATGGTTTTAAAGTTGAAAATGGTCATATTTCAAAAACATCAAACCATGCCGGAGGGGTTCTTGGTGGCATAAGCGACGGCTCACCTATTGTTCTTAGAGCCGCAATCAAGCCTACTCCTTCTATTGCAATGACACAGCAGACAGTAAATAAATCTATGGAAAATATTGATATCAATATAAAAGGTCGTCACGATCCTATTATTGTTCCTAGAGCTGTAGTTGTTGTTGAATCAATGGTTGCCGTTACTATTGTTGATTTACTATTCCAGTCAATGACTTCCAGAATGGACAATATTATAAAATTCTTTAAATAATAAATTTATATAATCTTCCAAGCCTGTTTAAATATACTGTTTGGAAGATTTTTATTTTCTATTTTTTTGCTTTGCTCTATTTCCTGCACTCTTTTGAGTTAAGCATTTTTTCAAAAATAACACCTACAATGCACCACAGCGGCGCATAATCAATTCTAATCACACCGTTTATGTTGTACTTTTTATCGCTATAATCCCACGGACAATTATTTGTTTTCTTAAGAATACTTCCTGTAATTAATTCTACCATAAAAATTCCTATTGAATAAACTATCCCCCTGATTATTGTAGGCATTTTCATTTTCTTTAACTTAAGGCTTATTGGCTTTATAACTGATGCCAAGCCATATATGGGGAACATAATTATTGACGTATAACCAATGAATTTATTATTTTTGCTTTTTATTCCATGAAAGGCTGTCCATATAATTTCAATACACCAACCTAAAATACCACATTTTACAAAATTACTTTTCATAACTCCCCCTGTAAGTCTAATCCATTACATTATTTCCAAAAATTGGGGAATTATACAGGAAACATATTCCATAAAAAACAAAATCCTTACAGCTCGCAAGACCAATCAGTCCTTTTACTGTAAGGATTTTACAACACTATTGATTCTACTTTCTAATCAACAGTCATGTTAATATTTTGTTTCTTTATGCATATAAAGGATATTTGTCTGTTAATGCCTTTACTTTTGCCTTTACTGCTTCATTGTTTCCTTCCGGATCAGCAGCGATTAATGCCATGCATTCTGCTATTACATCCATATCTGCTTCATTAAGTCCTCTTGTTGTAACTGCAGGTGTACCAATTCTTACACCACTTGTAATTCCCGGTTTCTGTGGGTCATTAGGAATTGCGTTCTTGTTACATGTAATGTTTGCTTTATCAAGAGCAATTTCAAATTCCTTACCTGTAATGTTTTTGCTTCTTAAGTCTACTAACATTAAGTGGTTGTCTGTACCGCCTGATACAAGATCAAAACCTCTGTCTGTAAGACCTTTTGCAAGTGCCTGTGCATTTGCCACAATGTTCTTGCCATACTGCTGGAATTCAGGTGATAAAGCTTCTTTGAAACAAACAGCCTTAGATGCGATAACGTGCATTAATGGTCCACCCTGGATTCCTGGGAAAACTGCCTTATTAAGCTTATGTTCCAAAGCAAATTCTTCACTTGAAAGAATAAGTCCACCTCTTGGTCCTCTTAATGTCTTATGAGTTGTAGTTGTTGTTACATGCGCATATGGAATTGGGCTCATATGCTGTCCTGTAGCTACAAGACCTGCAATATGTGCCATATCTACCATAAGGTAAGCACCTACTTCGTCAGCGATTTCTCTGAATTTCTTAAAATCAATCTTTCTTGGGTAAGCACTTGCACCAGCTACGATAAGTTTAGGCTTGTTAGCTTTTGCAACTTCCAACACCTGATCGTAATCTATATAACCGTCTTCATTTACTCCATAAGAAACGATATTAAAATATGTACCTGAAATATTAACTTTTGAACCATGTGTTAAATGTCCACCTGCATCAAGGCTCATTCCCATAACTGTATCTCCCGGTTTAACCAAAGCGAAAAATACTGCTAAGTTAGCCTGTGCACCTGAATGTGGCTGTACATTAGCATATGTGCATCCAAATAATTTCTTTGCTCTTTCTCTTGCAAGTTCTTCTACAACGTCAACATATTCACATCCGCCGTAGTATCTTTTTCCCGGATAACCTTCTGCATATTTATTTGTTAAATGACTTCCCATAGCTGCCATTACTGCTTTGCTTACTATATTTTCAGATGCAATAAGCTCCAAATGGCTCTGCTGTCTGTCCATTTCGTCCTGCATAGCTTCTGCTATTTCAATATCTGCATTCTTAATTTCGTCAAATGAAAACATTTTGTACCTCCTGTATATTGTCAAACATTTATCAAACATAAGTTTACCACAATTATTTCTATTAAGAAAGTCAAAAAATAAGCTTTTTAATTATATTTATTCATTTATTTCTTTCAAAATTAAATTTTTATAAAATATTTTCTTTTTCCCCTCTTGATTTTTCAAACATATATGATATTTTGAACTAGTAATTAATAGTTGCTATGCACAGCACTATTATTATTTTTTATAAGCAATCTTATTAAATAGCTTTAAAGCCAAATACTAAGGAGAATTTTATTATGAACATTCCAAAAGTTGCAATTTTTGATATGGATGGATTGATTTTTAATACTGAGCGTCAGTTTTTCAAGTTTGAAAGCATGGTTCATAAGAAATATGGCTATCCTTCAAGAATTGAAGATTTTACCCAAACATTAGGGCTCTCATTTGCTTCTGTTAAAGAAGTTCACAAGAAAATCTTTGGCGAAGATTTTTCTACCGAACAGATATTTAAGGAAACCCGTGAATTAGTTGCAAAGGATGTTGAAGAAAACGGTTTGGAAATTATGAAAGGCATTCCCGAATTATTGGAGTTTTTTAAGGGAAACGGAACAATTTGTTGTGTTGCCTCTTCAACAGTAACTCCTATGGTTGAAAAATATTTAAATATAGCCGGTATTCGTGATTATTTTGAACATATTATTGGCGGAGACCAGGTAAAAAATTCAAAACCTAATCCGGAAATTTTCTTAAAAGCTCTTGGGAAGACACCTTTTAACAAAGATGAAGCTGTTATTTTTGAGGATTCAGAAAACGGAATCCGAGCCGCACACGCAGCCGGCATTCCTGTTATCTGCATTCCTGATTTAAAATATCCAAATGATTCTTTAAAGGATATTCCTATTCATATTGTGGATAGCGCTTTAGATGTAATTGATTTGTATAGCGAATAATACTTTAAATCTAATCCTTTTATAATAAATAGCTCTTTAGGTTTAATTCATTTTGTATTTATAATAGTGCTTTAAACCTAACGTTTTATGAAATAATTTTTAAACCTCCTGCATATTTTGTTATATGATTTTTATAGCAACTAATGTGGGAGGTTTTTATGTATCATATTATGGAATTAGAAAACGGCCAACCAATGATTTTCGAGCAGTCAGCACGGCAAATCAAATCTTACCTGATAGCCAACGGTCGTGTTTTTTCAAAGGTCTATGTTTTTAAAGATTTCAAAAAAGACTTTAATGTTTATTCAGTCAATTCTCCACTTGTTTCCTACTACTCTGTAGATAATTCATTCGTCCTTACCCAAGTAACACAAAATAATTTTCAAGAAGTTCTTTGCCTTAAAACATCTTGTGCAACACTTGTTTTTAACAATAAATTATATGTTTTTTATTTGGATAATTCACTTATGGGAGTTTGTTCAGACAATCTTACCGAGAAACATTGTATTGTCGAAAACATATCCGGCTCGAATCATATCTCTGCTTTTGTACATAATAATTGCATTTTTGTTACAACTGACAATACACTCTATGAAATCGACTTGAATTTTAATGTGGTTTGTAAGCAGGAAATTAATCATTCTCTGAATAATATGACTAATGCTACTTCCGGAAGTGAAAATTCTTTAAGAAATAATTCTACAAACTATAACACTTCAAGCTACGATATATCAAATAATAATAGCTCAAATAACAATACTTCAATTCCTAATACTCCTAGAAATAATCTGCCTAACAACAATACTACTAACAATTATAAAGCTTATAACGCCTCATATAATTCAAATTCATACAAAGAACTTGTATACAACTACAATATCTTAAAAAGAGATGTTGAGAAATTAAACAACAAATACAATGAGCTTTCAAACTACGTTGGCAGTATGCAAGAGCAAATAAGACGACTAAGATTAAACTAGCATCACAAAAGGCTGCCCAACTGAGCAGCCTTTTATCTTTGTATTAAGCTATGTGAATCCTTGCCAACTATTATATATTCCTATAATCGTTTCTATTTCTTCACATCTCTCATTATTTATTTTTCTTCTTCAACATCAATTGTTTCAATTGATAATTCTTCTAACTGTTTTGCATCTACAGCTGTTGGTGCTTCTGTCATTAAGCATGATGCATCTTTAACCTTAGGGAATGCAATTACTTCACGAATGTTGTCTTCACCTGTCATATGCATTACAAGTCTGTCAAGTCCGTATGCAAGTCCTGCGTGTGGTGGAACACCATACTTAAATGCATCTAATAAGAATCCAAACTGTTCGTGAGCTGCTTCTGTTGTAAAACCTAATGCTTTAAGCATTCTTTCCTGAACGTCTGCCTGATGGATTCTAACACTGCCGCCACCGATTTCTGAACCATTAAGTACAATATCGTAAGCCTTTGCCCTAACTCTGCCCGGATCAGATTCAATATAATCCAAGTCTTCATCCATAGGCATTGTAAATGGATGATGCATTGCTGTGAAACGGTTCTGTTCATCACTCCACTCAAGAAGCGGGAATTCTGTGATCCACAGGAATTTGTATTCATTCTTATCAAGGAGTTCCATCTGGCGTGCCAGTTCCAGTCTGAGTGCACCAAGAACATCCCATACAACTTTATTCTTATCTGCCGCAAAGAGAAGAAGGTCTCCATTCTCTCCAGCCATCGCTTTAATCAGCGCTGCTGTCTCTTCTTCCGTCATGAATTTTGAGAAAGAAGATTTGACAGTTCCGTCTTCATGAATTGCAATATAAGCAAGTCCCTTTGCTCCATAACCTTTTGCAAAATCAACCAGCTTGTCGATCTTCTTTCTGGCCATTCCACCCTGGCCTTTTGCGTTGATACCACGGACAGTTCCGCCTGCTTCAATCGCATTCTTAAATACAACAAATTCGCTGTCTTTGACAGTCTCTGTCACATTAACCAGCTCCATGCCGAAACGGATATCCGGTTTATCAGAACCGAATCTGTCCATTGCTTCCTGCCAGGTCATTCTCTGGATCGGGAGCTGTACATCGATATCCAGTACATCTTTGAACAGATGTGCAAGCAGTCTCTCATTGATATCAATGACATCATCAACATCTACAAAAGAAAGTTCCATATCCATCTGTGTAAATTCCGGCTG
>OIXR01001771.1_pt1 | contig 13576 bp, 10 predicted proteins | sample 1587831 | NCBI WGS metagenome assembly OIXR01 (sample SAMN03283263) | human gut metagenome | biome: human-associated habitat; material: feces | host: Homo sapiens | place: USA | collected 2013
CCCAGTTCGTGCGCAGCCGCCAGTGGAACAAGCTGGTGGCCGTGGACGGCGTGCTGTGCACCGTGGCCACCATGGCGTTCTATGTGCTGTATCTGGTGGGCTTCAAGTGGGGTGCCAACGGCTACCTGCTGGCCATCATCAGCGGTGATCTGGTCAGCGTGCTGTTCCTCATGGTCACCGGTAAGCTGTGGAACTATGTGGAGCTCAAGGGCATCAACAAGGACCTGTGGAAGCAGATGCTCCACTTCTCGCTGCCCATGATCCCGGCACAGATCAGCTTCTGGATCATCAACGCCTCCGACCTGTTCTTTGTGCGTGAGATGTGCAACGGGCTGGACGGCCGCGACGGCAACGCCTGGAGCGGCCTGCTGTCCACGGGCTACTTCCTGCCCACCATCCTCACCACGCTGGGCCTGATCTTCTACGACGCCTGGCAGCTTTCCGCTGTCACCGAGGAGGAGGGCCGGGCGCGGTTCTTTACCAAGATCTTCCGCACCTATTCCAGTGTGCTGTTCTGCTGTGCGGCGGGCATCATCTGGCTGTGCCGCCCGGTGATGCACGTCATGAAGTCCAACTACTACTACGCCTGGCACTTCGTGCCTTTTCTGGTGCTGGCCTCCACCTGCAGCTGCTTCAACCAGTTCATGAACAGCGTGTATGTGGTGACCAAAAAGTCCAGCCGCAGCATGGTCACCATGATGGCCGGTGCCATCAGCAACTGCATCATGAACTACTTCTTCATCAAGTGGTGGGGCCCCATCGGTGCCACATACGCTTCCTTCCTGGGGCTGGCGCTGGTGTTCACCCTGCGCTCCATCGACGCAAACCGCATGATCCATATGCATGTGCATCCGGGCCGGGTGCTGCTGAACGTGGGTCTGCTGGTGTTCGAGGCCTTTGTGCTGCTGGCCGAGACCCCGCTGTACGGCCTGTGGACCGGCCTGATCACCGCAGCGGTCATCCTGATCAACTTTGCAGGCGTGTGGGCCATGGCCCGCGTTCTGCTGCCCCGCCTGCTGGGCCGCCGCGGCAAGGCGCTGGTGGCCGCTGTGGACGGCTGGCTGAGAAAATAAAAACCGATAGAAACAACAATGCCCCCGGAGAACTCTCCGGGGGCATTGTTGTTGTGTGCGAGGAACAGCGAGCTTTTTACGGCTCACTGGGGGTTGGTCTTGTCAGTGCATCAGTGCTTGCTCTTGGCAAACAGGCTGATAAAGGCACCGGCCACGGTGAGGGCCATGCCGCTCAGAGCCATGGCCAGAGCGGTGAACCAGTTCACGCCGGTCTTGGGCAGGGCGGCCACGGTGCTGTCGGGGGTGGCATCCTGCACAGGAGGATTGCTGGGGTTCTCCGGGTTCACGGGCGTCTCGGCATCGTCCGGGGTGGCGTCCTGCACGGAAGGCGTGGTGGGATCCTCCGGGCTGACGGGGGTGTCCGGGGTGTCGGGATCCACGGGGGTGGGTTCCGGATCCGGGGTAGGCTCCACGACTTCGCGCAGGGCACCGTAGATGGTCACGGTGTAGGCGTCAGAGCTTTCGCCGGTGATGTTGTCGCCGGTCACCTTCACGTTGGAATCGGCATCGAAAGCATCCAGAATGTTCTGGTCGCGCCCGGCAGCGCCGTTGGCGTTGTTCTTGTGCTCGTAGCCCCACACGATGGTGTAGGTCTTGCCTTCATACTCGTACTCGGTGCCGTACACCATATCGTAGGCGTTGGGGGTGCCGTCGGCACGGTTCTCGTAGTTGCCCCAGATCAGCTTGGTGTTGCCGTTTTCGTCAGTGGTCTTGGTGAAGTTCAGGCTGTGGCCGTTCACCACCATATCCCGCAGGACGAACACGCCGTCGCTGGTCTTATACGGGGTGTTGAAGTTGTAACCGTCGGCCCGCAGGTCAGCCAGCAGCTTGCCGACGATCTCCGGGTCGTGGCTGCCGTCCACATCCAGCATATAGTTCAGTGCGGCGGCGGGCACCCACACGGACAGGTACTGCTTGCCCTCTTCCTTGTTCAGGTCGGAGACGTACTCGTACTTGGCGCCGTTGTAGGCAAAGGCACCAAAGTCTGCGTGCTGTGCGTCCTTGGTCAGCAGGAAGTTGGTCAGCTTGTTGCCCTGCTTGTTTTCCGGCCAGAGGGTGTTGGCCTTGCTGTAATCGTAGGTCAGGGTGCCGCCGGTGACGATGAGCTGCTGGCCGGTTCTGGTCGGACGCTTCACGATGGAAGGTACTTCAACGTGGGCCTTGCCCTTGATATAGATGCTGGCATTATTACCGGACGCATAGATGCCGCTGTGGTTGTAATCGCCCTTTACAAGGACGGTGCCGTCATCCACAGTCAGGGTGCAATTATTGCCCAGCCGGATGCCAGAATACGAGTTGTGCAGATCCATGGACAGCACGCCGCCATCATCCACCAGAATTTTATGTGCAGCGTCAGAGGTATAGACGTTATAGTTATCGTGAGAACCATCGGTCATATTATAGGAGCTGTTGTCCGTGATATGCAGCGTGGTTCCCTTGCGGTTGCAGAGCTGGATGGCCATGTCTCGTGTGATCGAATCGACGGTGCTGTTGCCCGAAATGAGTACATTCCGGTAACCGGCAACGATGCCATAGTTCGCCTGCAGCTTGAGCTTGCTGCCATTTGTGACGATCAGGCTGCCTTTTTCACCCGAATCCTCACAGTAAATGGCATATTTACCATCGTTCTCCTTCTTGGTCAGTTCTGCCGAGACATTGGCAGTGGTATTGTCAAACGTGACGGTCGTATTGCTGTTGTTGCCGGTCGTGATACCATAGCTCTTGCCCTCGATGGTAACGTCCGAATCCTTGAAGGTAATGTCACCGGCGGCTTCCAGCTTGGAGCCATCCTTGGCCGTACCGCTGCCTTCGTAGCGGATGCCGGCATCGCTGTCGGTGATGTTGAGGGTGCTGTCCTCGGTGGTCAGGCTGGTGCTGGCACCCTGATGGCCGTAGATGCCGGTCTGGGTGTTCTTGATGTTCAGCTTGCTCTTGGCCTTGACGATGATGTCGTTCCAGCTGGCAATGCCATTGCCCTTGGAGTTGGAGCCGCCGTTGTCCACCTTGTCGATGGTCAGAGAGGAGCCATCCTCAATAGTCAGGTCGCCGTGCTGGATGACGCCACTGCCGCTCTGGGTGGAGCCGGAAACATGGGTGTCCTGGATGGTGACGTCCGCGCCGTCCGTGATGGTGACGCTGGAGTCCTTCTCCTTGGAGCCGCCTGCGATCACCATGCCGGTGGTGGTGTCCTTGATGGTCAGGCTGCCGCCGGAGGTCTTGTCGTTCTCGGTGGTATCACCGGAAGTCTCGCTGCCCTCGGTGGTGTCCTCGGCAGCGGCTTCTTCCTTGCTGGAAGTGTCGCCCTTGATGGTCAGGTGAGCGTCCTTCTCGGCGTCCGAGCTGTCGGAAGCCACTTCGCCGCCCACGCGGATGCCCTCCACGTTGGTGTTGTCGGAAACGTTTTTGTCGCCGGTGGCCTGCGAGCCGTCGATGGTGTTATCGCCCTTGAGGGTCAGGTCAACGTCCGAACCCTGCCGCACGTCCAGACCGGCGCTGTTCTTATTGGTCTGGTTGATGGTGGTATCTTCCAGGGTCAGGTCCACCTTGGTGTCCTTATTTTCGTCGGTGCCGTCCAGATCCTTGCCGATGTCGATGCCGTTGCCGCCGGTGGTCAGGGTGGAATCCTTGACGGTCAGGTCAACGTCTGCGCCCTCGCCAACGGTCACAGTGGACTTGCCAGTCTCGCTGGTGTCGGCCTTCACGCCGTCGATCACGATATCCACATCGCGGCCCTCGGAGCCATCATCCTTATTGGTCTTTTTGACGTCCTCTTGCACGGTGACGGTGTTACTGGTGGGGGTATCCTTGTCACCATTGATGATGATCTTGCCGTCGTCCTTTTCGTCCTCGTTGACGTAGGTGCGGTTGTTCTCTTTGTCCTCACCCTGATAGCTGTAAGCACCCTTATGCTCGTCCTGGTCGATGGTGACATCACCATTGGCCAGATCGTACTGCACAGCGGAAGCGCTGGCGCTGATGGTGCTGACGGCAATGGCAGTGGCCAGTGTGACAGCAACGACCTTTTTTTGTTTACGCAATCTCATGAGTAATACCTCCTCAAATTGTGGAACCCGATCTCTGAATGGCTCCGTTTCGCACACGAAAGATACCATAAACTGTATCTTTTTAGAGAGAAGCTGAGCCGTAATGCTCTGCCTAAGATATACCATTTTTTGGCTTTTGTGTCAATAACTTCACGAAAACACGCGGATAACTGGCAAAATGCAGAAAAATGCAGCAAGATTTTACGCAGAATGCAGAGAGAAATGTGCGCTGTTGTTACGCTGCTGAAATGGTCTTGATACGCATTGAAATTTCTTGTTGCAGAACGCAGAAAAGCCGCTGCCCGGTGTGCCGGGCAGCGGCTTTGAAAAATGCAAAGAAGGTGCGGTGCAGTGTGGTCAGCGCAGCTGATCGTTCAGCCATGCGGCAATGTCGGCAAACACTTCCTGCCGGTTGGTCTCCACCAGCAGTTCGTGCCGGGCGCCGGGGTACAGCTTGCAGCGGATGTTCTGCACGCCTGCGGCCTTCAGGCTCTGGATGGCGCGCAGCACGCCCTTGCCCCGGTCGCCCACCGGGTCGGCGGTGCCGGCCAGGAACAGCAGGGGCAGGTCCTTGGGCATCCGGGCCAGAAAAGCCGGGTCGTGCAGGCGCAGGATGCCGCTGAACATGCTGTAGTAGGCGTTGAGCGTAAAGGTAAAGGTGCAGCGCTCGTCGGCCAGGTACTTGTCCACCTCGGCGGCGTCACGGTTGAGCCAGTCGTGGGTGGTGCGGCCCTCCAGCCCCTTGTTGTAGCCCATGAAGGACAGGTTGGCCACCAGCTTGCTGCGGTACTGCCAGCCGTGCACGGCCGCCAGCGCCCGGCAGGTGCTGCGGGCAAACTGCACCAGCGCTTTGGGCTGGTGGCCGGTGCCCATGATGACGGCACCGCTCAGTTCCTGCCCGTATTCGCACAGGTACTGCCGGGCATAGAACGAGCCCATGCTGTGCCCCAGCAGAAAGTACGGCACACCGGGGTAGCGCTCCTTGGTGCGCAGGGTCATGGCGTGCAGATCGTCCAGCACGGCACGGTTGCCGTCCGGCTCGGCAAAGTAGCCGTAGTCGGCCTTGGTGCGGATGGACCCGCCGTGGCCCAGGTGGTCGTGGCCGACCACCACGATGCCCTGCCCGGCCAGATACTCCGCCAGCGGCTTGTACCGGTCGATGAACTCCACCATGCCGTGGGACAGCTGCAGCACGGCCCGCACTTCGCCCTCCGGCTCACAGCAGAACGCGTGCAGGGTGCGCCCGGGCACGGTGGAAGGGACAGTAAAATCGGTCATGCGGCTCATGGACGCAGGCCTCCTTTTGGTTCTGGTTTACAGCGCGCCGATCTTGCGGCGGCAGGCGGGGCAGATGCAGTACCCGGCAAACTGGATGGCGTTGGCGTCCACGTCGCCGCAGAAGTCGCAGCTGCCGGCGGGGCGGTGCTTCTTGAGCACGATGGCGTCGCCATCCACAAAGATCTCCAGCTTGGTGTCGCCGTCCAGATGCAGGGTGGTGCGCAGCTCCTTGGGCAGGACGATGCGGCCCAGCGAGTCGATGCCGCGGACGATCCCGGTGCTTTTCATAGGTATCATTCTCCTTCAACGTTTTCTCCATACAGGCAGGCAGCTGGCACAACAGGAAAATTGTGCCAGCACCGTTTGAAACTAGTATACAAAAAAATACAGCCTTCGTCAATGATTGCGGGCAATTTCGACAAAATGTCCCGCCTTGTGTCCCAAAAACCGCAGCTTCGCACAAAACACGTTCCTCCGTTGACAAATCGCAGCAGAACAGGTAAACTAAGACGTAGCTATCCGCATTTTTTGCATGAGTATAAAAGGAGCGTTTTTCTATGCCGAGCAACAAAGTCCGCACCCGATTTGCCCCCTCGCCCACCGGCTATATGCATGTGGGCAACCTGCGCACTGCGCTATATACCTATTTAATGGCAAAGCACGAGGGTGGCACCTTCATCCTGCGCATTGAGGACACCGACCAGGGCCGCTATGTGGAAGGTGCTGTGGACGTGATCTACAACACTCTGCGCGAGACCGGCCTGCTGTGGGACGAGGGCCCGGACGTTGGCGGCCCTGTGGGCCCCTATGTGCAGAGCGAGCGCATGGGCATGTTCAAGCAGTATGCCGAGCAGCTGGTGGCAGAGGGCAAAGCCTATTACTGCTTCTGCACCGAGGAGCGGCTGGAGGCTCTGCACGCCGAGCAGCGCGCTGCCGGTGAAATGACCCACTACGACGGCTGCTGCCGAGAGCTGCCCAAGGAGGAAGTGGAAAAGCGCCTTGCCGCAGGCGAGCCTTACGTCATCCGCCAGAAGATCCCCCGTGAGGGCGTGACCGGCTTTGACGATGTGGTGTACGGCCACATCGAGGTGAACAACAGCGAGATGGACGACCAGATCCTCATCAAGACCGACGGGATGCCCACCTACAACTTTGCCAACGTTGTGGACGATCACCTGATGGGCATTACCCATGTCATCCGCGGCAGCGAGTACCTGTCCTCCACCCCCAAGTATAACCTGCTGTATCAGGCCTTTGGCTGGGACATCCCCACCTATATCCACTGCCCGCCGGTGATGAAGGACGCACAGAATAAGCTGTCCAAGCGCAACGGCGATGCAAGCTATCAGGATCTGGTGGCAAAGGGCTACCTGACCGAGGCAGTGCTGAACTATATCTGCCTGCTGGGCTGGAGCCCCCGCGGCGAGTACGCCGAGCAGGAGATCTTCTCCCTGCCGGAGCTGGTCAAGATCTGGTCGCCGGAGGGCATTTCCAAGTCCCCCGCCATCTTCGACCCCCTCAAGCTGCGCGCCATCAATGCGGAGTATATCCGCCGCCTGAGCCCCGAGGAGTTCCAGAAAAAGGCCGAGCCGTGGATCGACAGCGCCGTGCACAGCGCCATCGACAAAAAGCTGCTGTGCGCAAACCTGCAGCCCCGGTGCGAGGTGCTGGGCGAGATCCCCGAGCAGCTGGATTTCTTTGACGCCATGCCGGAGTACGACGTGAGCCTGTACGCCAACAAAAAGCAAAAGACCACCCCGGAAACGGCCAAGGAAGCACTGGAAGCCCTGCTGCCGGTGCTGAGCGACGAGGCTCTGGATTTTGCAAACCGCGATGCCGTGTTCGATGCCTGCAAGGCAAAGGCTGAGGAGCTGGGCAAAAAGAACGGCTGGCTGCTTTACCCGCTGGGCATTGCCCTTTCCGGCAAGCAGCGCACCCCCGGCGGCGGCACCGACCTTGCCTGCATGATGGGCCGCGAAAAGACCCTGCAGCGCGTGCAGGAGGCTCTTGCAAAGCTGAACGGTTAAGTAATATAAGTACAGTGATCTGGGAGGTGGAACCTATGATGTACCCGTTTATGACATTGGATGACGATACCGAGATCGTGCATTCCGAGATGAAGCCCGATGGCCGGGTGAAGGTGTACCTTGAAAAACCGGATGCAGAAGATTGTTTCCACTCAGCAGTGTGCTGGCTGCCGGGCTATGACTGGCAGGAGGTGCACGGCTTCACGCCGGAGGAGATCGCGCGGTATCAGAAGATCGTGGAGTCCACCGCGCATCTGATCTTGCAGTTCTCCCAAGAAGGAGGCGTGGAAAATGCCGCAGGTTTTTAAGGTTGGCTCCTACTGGGTCTACTTCTGGGCCAATGAGAACGAACCGCTGGAGCCGATCCATGTGCACGTTGCACAGGGGGCACCCAACAGCAACGCCACCAAGATCTGGATCACCAAGGCGGGCGGCTGCTACCTGTGCAATAATAACTCTCAGATCCCGCCCCGGGTGCTGCGCAACATTATGGCAGTTATTGAAGCGCGCAGCGGGGAAGTAATCGAAAAATGGACAGCTTTTTTTGGCGAGATCCGCTATTTCTGCTGAACAGTTGAAAATACCCCCAAAGCCCTGCGGCAAAATGACGGCCGCAGGGCTTTTTTGCGTCTTTGGGCGGGTTTGGGGCGGTTCTATGCACCGCGCCAAAAACTGCCGCTGCCCCGCGTTACAGTATATGCAGACAGTGCGGGGAACAGAACAAAAATCCCCGCCGGAAAGCGGGGGATTTTTATGACAGAGCGGATGGGTGTTTTATCTTCGGACGGGCGGTGTTTGCAGCCTTCGCCTTTGGCGGCACGGGCGATGCTGCGCCCGGCGGCGCGGCGGCTGGCAGCGGTGGGCATCGGCTTTGCCGGCGGCTGGGCGGTGCTGTACGGGGCGCTGATGCCCTTTGGGCTGGGGCTGACCCTTGGGCTGGCAGAGGATTGCTTTGCCCCCTGCGCGGCAGGGGCGGCGCTGGGGCTGTTGCTGCACGGGCTGGGTGCGCTCTCGCTGCGCAGCCTGTGTCAGCTGTGTGCACTGGGCGCTGCCGTGGCAGCCCGCTGGCTGCTGCCGCAAAAGTTTGTACCCGCCGCGCTGGCGGGCTGCGGCACCCTGACCGGCATGGCGCTGTGCTTTGCGCTGGGCAGCAGCGGCGGGGCAGACCTTTTACTGTACAGCGCGGCGGACGCATTGCTTGCGGCGGGCATCGGCTTCGGGCTGCGCAAATTCGCCCCGGAGCGCCCGGGCATGGGCACGCTGCTGGTGGGCGCAGCCGTGGCGGCGGCGCTGGGCAGTGTGCGGTGGGGGTGGTTTTCGCCCGGGGTACTGGCGTGTGCCGCCGCAGAGCTGGCACTGTGCTGCCGGGCACAGAAGTTTGCCGCCCTGAGCGGCAGCGCAGTACTGGGCGCCGCCCTTTGCGCCGCAGACCCTGCCCTTGCCACGGCGGCAGCGGGGCTTGGCTGTGCTACGGCAGCGGCGGCGGTGCTGGCACCCGGACGGCGGGTGGAGACCCTTGCCGCCTACGCGGGCGGGTGCGTATCCGGGGTGCTCTGCGTGCAGCCGCCCGGAAACGCTTTTGGGCTGCTGTTCAGCGCCTGCGGTGGCATGGCGGTGGTCTGCCTGCTGCCCGGCGGCTGGCTGGCTCCGGTGGCGGAACCCTCACAGAGCGGGGAGAACACCCCCGCGCCCGCCCGCAGTGCGGCGGCGTCCACTCGGCTGGAAGCCGTGGCGCAGAGCCTTTCCTCGCTGGCGGAGACGGTGAACGCGGTCTACGAGGGGCTGCCCCGGCGGCGGGAGGGTTTCCGCTGGGTCATAGACAATGTACATGATACTCTTTGTTTTAACTGCGGGCGGCGGGAGACCTGCTGGAAGCAGGAATATACCGCCACCATGGCGGGCATGGAAGCGCTGCGTCCGCTGCTGGAACAGAATGGAAGCGTGGAAGCGGCGCAGTTGCCCGGGGAATTGTCCCGCTGCATCCACCCGGCGGCGCTGTGCGCGGCGGCGGGGCGCAGCTTTGCGCTGTACCGCAGCCGCAAGGAAGCGCGCATCCATTCCGAGGCCATGCGCACCGCCCTGACCGAGCAGTACAGCGCCGTAGCCGAAGCACTTGGGGTGCTCAGCGAGCAGCTGGGACGCCCCGGCGACCCGGAGCCCTATAAATCCAGCCGGGTGGCGGAGTTCTTCACCGGGCTGGGTGCGCCGCCGCAGGAGTGCGCCGTCACGCTGGACGACCTTGGCCGCACCCATGCCGCCGTCACGTTGCCGCGCACCCGGTTCACCCCGCAGGAGCTGGCGGCGCTGGCGGGGGAGGTGGGGCATATCTGCCGCCGCACGCTGGAGGTGCCGCAGGTGCTCTCCTGCAAGGGCGTGACCACCCTGCTGTTCAGCGAAAGACCGGCGCTGCGGGCGGTGTTCGGGGCGGCAAGCGCTGCCGCCCGGGGTGAGGTATCCGGCGATGCGGTGCAGCAGTTTTGCAGCCCTACGGCGGCGCAGATGATCCTATGTGACGGCATGGGTACCGGACGCCCGGCGGCGGTGGACGGCAATCTGGCGGCAGAGCTGACCGCCCGGCTGCTCAAGGCGGGCTTTACCGCCGAGCTGGCGGCGCGGCTGGTGAACGTGGCGCTGGCCCTGAAAAGCGAGGACGAGAGCGGCGCAACGCTGGACCTCATCAGCGTGGACTTATACACCGGCACGGCGCGGCTGTTCAAGGCCGGAGCCGCCCCGGGATTTCTGGTGCACGGCGGGCGGGTGCGGGCTGTGGGCGAAGCTACCCTGCCTATGGGGGTGCTGGGCGGGGTGAACGGACAGAGCCGGGTGGTGCACCTGACCGCCGGGGACTACGCGGTGCTGGTATCGGACGGCTTACTGGTGGATGGCGCGGGCTGGGTGGCAAAACAGGTGGAGCTTTCGGCGGCGGCAGGAGACGCACCGGAAAAGCTGGCGGAGACGCTGGTACAGACCGCCCGCATCCGCGCGCAAAAGACCGGCCGCCCGGATGATATCACCGCCGCCGTGCTCCGGCTGGAAAAGAGCGGATAACAGGCGTTGCATATCATGAGCAATTCTCCGCTTAAAGGCTTCCCCCGGTCGGGGAAAATCTGTCCCCAAGGGGTGAAGGCTTTTGTGCTGGCGGGAAAGTTTGTGGCATAACGAAAGGCTTCCGTTGCAATTTGCGGGAAGGAGGGGTATACTGGAAGCATATTTTTTTGCCCGGCAGTGCCGGGCGCAGGAGGCGGCTTATGCTTACCATCAATGTTGCACCCGACGGCAGCGGACAGTTTACCACCATTTCCGAGGCGGTGCTGGCGGTGCCCTACGACTGCCCTGCGGTCATCCGCATCGCGCCGGGCATTTACCGGGAAAAGCTGGTTTGTGAGAAAAAGGATATCACCCTTGCGGGCGCGGGCATGGATGCCACCCGGCTGGTATGGAACGATGGCGGCAAGCTGCCGCACCCGGACGGGCGTCCCACCCACACCTTCCGCAGCTATACCGCCTTTTTCAGCGGCGAAAAGCTGCGGGTGGAGGATATGACCATCGAGAACGACGCAGGCCCCGGCGCAAAGGCCGGGCAGGCGGTCGCAGCCTATGTGGACAGCGCCCGGGCGGCGTTTGACCGCGTGCGGCTGCTGGGCAATCAGGATACTTTGTTCTGCGCCCCTCTGCCGGAGAAAGAGCGGGAGAAGGACGGTTTTCTGGGCCCGCGCGGGCTGGCACCCCGCCGGGCAAGCGCGCAGTATTACCACGCCTGCGAAATTGCCGGAGACATTGATTTTATCTTTGGCGGGGCAGACGCCCTGTTTGAGCACTGCACCCTGCGCACGGTGGACAACGGCCTTGCGCACAGCTGGGTCACCGCACCCTCCGGTGCGGCACAGGGGCTGGGCTTTGTGTTCTGGGACTGCGATTTTGTCTCGGACTGCCCGGCGGGCAGCGTGTATCTGGGCAGACCGTGGCGTCCTACCGGCAAGACGGCGGTGCTGGACTGCCGCCTTGGGGCGCACATTGCGCCGGAGGGTTTTGCCGGCTGGAACGACCGCACCGACACGGCGCTGGCCGGCTTTGCTGAGGCAGGCAGCACCGGCGCAGGCGCAGGGGAGCGCCCCGGGTGGGTGCAGGCGCTTTCAGCTGCTGAAGCCGCTGCGCTGCTGCGCGCTGCCCGGCAGAAGTGCCGCATGGAGACTACGGAAAGGATAACGGAATGAAAAAATTACCCAATGCAGTGAAATGGCTCATCATTCTGGTGGTGCTGGGCGCCATGGGCGCTATGATGTGGGCGGTGAACGACCGCGCCTCCCGGGTGGAGATGCCCGCCCCGGACAACACCTTTGGCATCTACCATACAGCAGAGAGCGGAACATAATAAAGCACCGGCAGTTTCCCGATTGGAAGAGTTGGAAAACTGCCGGTGCTTTTTCTGTGTTACAGGGGGCGTTCACTTGCCCTCAAAGTCGTCCACATAGGGCAGGTCACTCATGACGAACCAGAAGGTGGTGCCCTTGCCTACGGTGCTTTGTACGCCAAAGCGGAAGCTGTGCTGCTGGAAGATGGCTTTGGTGATGGAAAGCCCCAGACCGGTGCCCTGCTTGCCCGCGTCCGAGCGGGAGCGGTAGTACCGGTCAAAGATATAGGGCAGGTCGGCGGCGGCAATGCCCGGGCCATGATCCTCCACCTCTACCCGCACGCCCTCAGAGCAGCGGAAGGCGCGCAGGATAAAAATGCCGTCCTGGCCGATGTGGTGCATGGCGTTGCCCAGCAAATTGTGCAGCGCGCGCTGCATCATGTCCGGGTCGGCGTAGACCGGCAGTTCCTCCTCCGGCAGTTCCAGCTGCAGCTGCCAGCCGTTCTGGGCGCAGATGGCGTCGTAGCGCTCGCTCACCTCGTCGCACAGCTGCCCCATGTCAAAGTGCACCCGCTCACACTTATAGGTGCCGCTGGTCACCTTGCTCAGCTCCATCACGCTGGAGACCAGCGCGGTCAGGCGGTCGGCCTCGTCCACGATGATGTTCATCTGCTCGTCCCGGTGGGCTTTATCGTCGCCGGTCAGATCGCGCACCGTCTCGGCATAGCCCTTGATGAGGGTCAGCGGGGTGCGCAGGTCGTGGGAGACGTTGGCCAGCAGATCGCGCTGCATCTGCACCGCGTGCTGCACCTCCTCGGCCATGTGGTTAAAGTCCCGGGCAAGGTCGCCCAGCTCGTCGTTGCGGCGGTTGTCCACCTGCACGGCGTAGTTGCCCAGCGCCATCTGCCGCGCGGCGCTGGAAAGCTGGCGCAGCGGCTTTGTGAACCACTCGCTGAACAGCCACGCCGCCGACATGGCAAAGCCGAAGATCAGCGCCGCCGCCAGCGGCAGCAGGGTGCTGAGCACCTTGCCGGCCTCGGTAACGTGCACAAGGCTGGTGGTCACCAGCACGGTATAGCTGCCGTCGGCGGTAATGCGCCCTACCAATAGCTGCGCCGAGCCGGAGAGCCGGGGCGGGTTGAGCGTCTGCACAAAGCTGCCCACGCTGCGGCACTTGCGGCGCATGGCAAGGGCAGTGGCAATGATCTTATCGTTGTTGGCAGAGTCTGAAAGATAGGTGCCGTGCAGGTTGCAGAAGGACTGGTTCTCGATCTTATAAATGGTGTGCAGGGTAGTGTCCGAGATATCCACGCAGAAACTGTTCAAAGAGCCTTTGGTGTACAGTTCCAGCGTGAGCTTATCAAAAAAATCACTGTTGACCGCAAGCTGCCCGAAGGACCAGCTGGACAGCACCTTGCCCTCGGCAATGGCATCGTCCAGCCGCTCTACGATGCTGTCAGCCTGATTGGTGAGCTGGGTCTCGATGTGCTTGGTGTACAAAGGCTCCAGCAGCTGGGTGGACAGCAGCCAGAACAGCCCCAGCAGAAACAGGCAGATGAAGCACAAAAACCACATCAGCTGCCCGCGGATGCCAAGGGTATGCCGTGCTTTGGTGGTTTGCCGCATGCTCCGCACGCTCCTTCAGTCAACGGGCGGCATCGGGGTCGAACTTATAGCCGATGCCCCATACCGTAGCAATGTAGCTGCGGCATTTGCCCAGATGGCCGCGCAGCATCTTCACATGGGTGTCCACGGTGCGGTCCTCGCCGAAGTAGTCGTAGTTCCACACCTTCTGCAGGATCT
>OIXR01001794.1_pt1 | contig 13459 bp, 9 predicted proteins | sample 1587831 | NCBI WGS metagenome assembly OIXR01 (sample SAMN03283263) | human gut metagenome | biome: human-associated habitat; material: feces | host: Homo sapiens | place: USA | collected 2013
GAACAACTTTTACAACAAGTAACAACGCTTCGCGGGGACATTGCCTCTTCGAGGCCCATGCAGACTAAGGCTTGCTGCAAGGGAAACAACTATGAACAACGCTTCGCCAGGACAATCAGCAGGAAATGTCCATGGCGAAGCGTTGTATTTTGTTGTTTACCTTGCAGCAGGATTGCGACACGCGAAGCGTGTAGGTTGTTACAAGTTGTAAAAGTTGTATTTGTTGTTTTCCCAACTCAGCAAGTGGCTTACAGGATCTCCAGCACCATCTCGGCCACTTCCTCGGGCGTGTTGAAAAGCATGCCCTCCTCCAGGTCCGCGTCGCTGAGCGAGTCGAGGTAAGTCTTGGCCGTTTCCTCGTCGGTGCGCGGCGCTCCGTCCTTGTCCTTGGCCTGGAGAATGGCCTGGAGGACGGCCTGCCGATATTCCGCCACCGTCATCATTCGGCGTTGCGCTTGACGACGGAACCGCTGGCCTGGTGGGTGGCCAGAACGAGCACCTCGGCGATCTGGACATGAGCCGGCGCGCTGGCCGCATAGTAGGCCACGTCGGCGATGTCCTCGCCCGTGAGCGGCTTGATGCCCTGATAGACACTGTTGGCCCGCTCGTCGTCGCCGTGGAAGCGGACGTTGCTAAAGTGGGTCTCCACCAGTCCCGGCTTGATATTGGTCACGCGGATGCGCGTGTGGGCCGTGTCGATGCGCAGTCCGTCGGTGATCATCTTCACCGCCGCCTTCGTGCCGCAATAGACGTTGCCGTTGGCGTAGGCAGCGTCGCCAGCCACCGAACCGATGTTGATGATCTCGCCACGGTTGCGCTCCACCATGCCCGGCACCAGCGCGCGGCTCACGTAGAGCAGGCCCTTGATGTTGGTGTCGATCATCGTGTTCCAGTCGTCGAGGTCGCCACCCTGCAGCGGGTCGAGGCCCAAGGCCAGTCCGGCGTTGTTGATCAGCACGTCGATCTCGGCCCAGTCGGCCTCCAGGCTGCCGCAGACGTCAAACACCTGCTGCTGGTCTCTCACGTCGAAGCAGAGCGTCTTCGCACGCACGCCCAGCGCCTCGATGCGCTCGGCCAGCGCCTGGAGCAGGTGGTCTCTGCGGCCCGTGATGATCACGTCGTAGCCCTCTTTGGCAAAGCGCAGCGCGCAAGCCTCACCGATGCCGCTCGTCGCGCCGGTGACCATACAAATCTTTCTCTTTTCCATATTTTTTTTCTGTCAAGGGCGGGAAGGTCGGCCCCTCCCGCCCAAAGGTTATTCTACTCAACTTTCGCATGTAAGCTTCACACGCCCTGAAAGGGCAGTAGCTCCTAGCCCAGGGCATCGCCCTGGGTTATTACGGACGCAAACCTGTCGCCCTGTAAGGGCAAAAGCTTTAAAAATCCAGGCAATATATAAGGCTTTTGCCCTTACAGGGCGCCTTGCTGATTGCTATTATACCCAGGGCGATGCCCTGGGCTAGGAGCTTTTGGGCCTTCAGCCCGTTCTTGGACCACTTCCGAAACTTCAGTAAGCTATTTGAAATACCGTTATCTCCTTCCTTTTCCTCGTTCTTCTTTGTTTTCCTTCCTTTCCTTGTTCTTCTTTGTTTTTCTTCCTTTTCCACCTTGCTCATATTTTGCGAATTTGCGCCCAATCGTCCAGCTGCTCGTAAATTCGCAAATTATGAAGCCTTTAAAATCACCCTTTCTGTCCTTGTGCAAGCCTTTGCGCTTCTTTTTTGGCTTTGTATTCTTCTGCTCTCTTTTGTTCCGTCTTCCCTTGTCGGTTGCTCGGACAGATCCCAGCGTTTTTCCCAGCCTCGTTTCCTTGTTCTCTGTTGAGCACATTTCTTAGATAAGTTTAGCCAAAATCTCACCTCGAAATGTTAAAAATGGCCTAAGTTTGTCCGTATATTCGACTTTTTTAGGTGTGTCAGTTAATTTTTTTATTTCTTTCGTTCCAAATTCGGGATATAATGGCTATCTTTGTACTTGTGTATTGAAGTAATTCAAATTAATAACTAATATTTGGGGTTTATATGGGTAAAAGACTAGGCTTTGTTTTGGTCTGCTTGCTGTTCTCTATAGGAATAGCCGTAGCTCAGAACACTGTATCCGGAACCGTCTTGGGTGACGATGGTCTTCCAGTTATCGGTGCCACCGTTATGGTGAAAGGCACGAAGACTGGAACTGCCACCGACATTGACGGTAATTTTAGTATCAGTACAACGGAGGCTCATCCTCAGTTGGTCGTCTCCTACGTAGGTATGAAGACCTTGACCGTGAAAGGTGCCTCTAACATGAAAATCACTTTGGAAGCCGACGTTGACAGTCACCAGTTGGGTGAGGTCGTCGTTACGGGTATGCAGAAGATGGACAAGCGTCTGTTTACTGGTGCCGCGACGAAAGTCGACGCAGAGAAGGCTAAGCTCGACGGTGTCGCCGACATCTCTCGTTCGTTGGAGGGTCGCGCAGCTGGTGTGAGTGTGCAGAACGTCTCTGGTACCTTTGGTACGGCACCGAAGATTCGTGTCCGTGGTGCTACTTCTATTTATGGTTCTTCCAAGCCGCTTTGGGTGGTCGATGGTGTCATCATGGAGGATGTGACGGAGGTCGATGCTGACGCTCTTTCCTCTGGTGATGCCGCTACGGTCATTTCCAATGCTATCGCTGGTCTCAACGCCGACGATATCGCCAGCTTCGATATCTTGAAGGACGGTTCGGCCACCTCTATCTACGGTGCCCGCGCTATGGCTGGTGTGATTGTCGTTACCACGAAGCGTGGTAAGGCTGGTAGCGCTCGTATTTCTTATACGGGTGAGTTCACCATGCGCTTGAAGCCGAACTACAACCAGTTCAACATCATGAACTCACAGGAGCAGATGTCCGTCTATCGTGAGATGATGAAGGGTGGTTTCTTCTCTTTCATGAACTCTTATCGCGCCAGCGCAAGCGGTGTCTTCGGTAAGATGTATCACCTTATGAATGAGTACGATGAGACCAATGGCCGCTTCGGTCTTGCCAACACGCAGGAGGCTATGAATGCTTACCTCCGCGAGGCTGAGTATCGCAATACGGACTGGTTCGATGAGTTGTTCTCCAACTCCATTCAGATGAACCACTCTATCAGTATGAGCTCTGGTACGGATAAGGCTCAGTACTATACTTCTTTCTCTTTCCTGGATGACCCGGGATGGACGAAGCGTAGCAACGTGCAGCGTTACACCGCCAACATCAATGCCAACTACAACATTAGCAAGAAGGTGTCTTTGAACATGATTGCTAATGCCAGCTACCGTAAGCAGCAGGCTCCGGGTACCGGCAACCAGTCAACCAACGCCGTGACGGGTGCTGTGTCTCGTGACTTCGATATCAACCCGTATTCTTACGCGTTGAACTCTTCTCGTACGCTCGATCCTAACGAGTACTACGTTCGCAACTACGCTCCGTTCAACATCAAGAACGAGCTTGACAATAACTACATGGACTACGACATCGTTGACCTGAAGTATCAGGCCGAGTTGAAGTACAAGCCCATCTCCAAGGTGGAAATCAGCGTGTTGGGTGCTTACAAGTTCTCTACCACGACGATGGATCACCGTATCAAGGAGAACTCTAACCAGGCTATGGCTTATCGTGCCATGGACGACGCTACCATGCGTAATGCCAACTCTTGGTTGTACCTCGACCCGGATGTGCCCAACAGCCTCCGTCAGACGGTTCTTCCCCGTGGTGGTTTCTTCCGTGAGACCAAGTATAAGATGAACAGCTGGGACTTCCGTGCCACTGCTTCTTACAACGATGTTTACAACGATCGCCACATCCTCAACCTCTATGGTGGTATGGAGGTCAACAACGTTGACCGTACCTCTACCTACTTCAATGGTGTAGGTATGCAGTATGGTATGGGTATGCTCGGTAGCTACGACTACAAGTACTTCAAGCAGGCTGCTGAGGAGAACTCTATGTACTACTCTTTGAGCAATGGCTATAGCCGTGAGGCTTCTTTCTTCGCTACCGCTACTTACTCTTGGAAGGGTCGTTACACCTTCAACGTCACTGGTCGTTACGAGGGTAGCAACCGTCTGGGTAAGGCCCGCAGCGCTCGCTGGTTGCCGACCTGGAACGTTTCTGGTGCTTGGAACATCCACGAGGAGCCTTGGTTCGAAAAGCTTCGTCCCGCTCTCTCTCACGCTACGTTCAAGACTTCTTACTCTTTGACGGGTGATAAGCCTGCCATCACGAACGCAGAGTCTATCTTACAGAGCTACAACCCGTGGCGTCCGTTCAGCGCAGACAAGGAGTCTGGTATCGAGGTTTACTCTTTCGCCAACCCTGATCTGACTTATGAGAAGAAGCACGAGTTCAACCTCGGTCTCGACCTCGGTTTCCTCGACAACCGCTTGAATGTGGAGCTGGCTTACTATCTCCGTAACAACTACGATTTGATTGGTCCGAAGATCACCACGGGTGAGGGCGGTACCATCATGAAGTATGCCAACGTTGCCTCTATGCGCTCTTATGGTGAGGAGGTCACGATCTCTTCTCGCAATATCGTTACTAAGGATTTCCAGTGGAGCACGGACTTCATCTTCTCTCACACCAAGTCTAAGGTTACGGATCTGCAGTCTCAGAACAGCCTGATCAACATGATCGCTGGCTCTGGTTTCACCTCTGAGGGCTATCCCTACCGTGCGCTCTTCTCTATGGACTTCCAGGGTCTTAACGACCATGGTATTCCTACGTTCATCAACCAGGATGGTAAACTCGTCACGAGCGACATCGACTTCCAGTCGTACAACCTCGACCACCTCATCTACGAGGGTCCGACGGATCCGACGTTCTCTGGTTCTTTGGGCAACACCTTCTCTTATAAGGGCCTCCATCTGAACGTGTTCATCACCTACGCAGCAGGCAACAAGGTTCGCCTCGATCCGGCTTTCAGCACGGGCTACTCTGACCTCACCGCCATGCCGAAGGAGTTCCAGAACCGTTGGGTTGTGCCTGGTGATGAGAACCACACCGACATCCCGGCTATCGCCGACTACCGTCAGCTCCAGAGCGACGCTTACCTCGGCTATGCCTACACGGCTTATAACTATTCACACAATCGTATCGCAAAGGGTGACTTCATCCGTATGAAGGAGATCTCCATTGCTTACGACGTTCCTCTGAGCTTGATCAAGCACATTGGTCTCTCTTCCATGAGCTTGAAGTTGCAGGGTACCAACCTCTTCCTTATCTACTCTGATAAGAAGTTGAACGGTCAGGATCCTGAGTTCATGAACTCTGGTGGTGTTGCCGTCCCGATGGCACGTCAGTTCACCTTCACGGTTCGTCTTGGAATTTAAACATATCAGCAATCAAGAAAATGAAGACAAAATATTTATTTTTAGGTCTTGCAGCTCTGTCGTTGGCATCTTGCGATGATTATCTTGACAAGTTGCCAGATGATCGTGCAACGCTCGACACGAAGGAGAAGATTACTCAGCTGCTCACCTCTGCCTATCCGACACACCACGTGGCTGTCATGGCTGAGATCAGTTCTGATAATGTTGGCAATAATGGTAACTCCTATGGAGTGGACCAGCTTGTTGACGAGCTCTATCAGTTCAAGGATGTCAAATCTACGACTGGTAACGACTGCCCGAAAAATGTTTGGAACGGTTATTATACTTCTGTTGCTACGGCCAACGAGGCTATCGAGGCGATCAAGGAGTATGGCGATTCCGCTGCATTGGCTCCGCAGTTGGCTGAGGCCAAACTCTGCCGCGCCTACAGTATGATGCAGCTTGCCAGCGTCTTCTGTATGGCTTGGAACCCGGAGAAGGCCGACGAGTATCTCGGTCTGGCTTATCCGCTGGAGCCGGAGAAGAGCGTCAACGACACCTATAAGCGTGGTACGCTTCGCGAGCTCTATGCCAACATCAATCGCGATATTGAGGAGGCTCTCCCCGCTGTCGATGATGGTATCTACTCCGTGCCTAAGTATCACTGGAACTCTAAGGCTGCATACGCTTTCGCTGCTCGTTTCAACTTGTATTACATGAACTACGACAAGGCGATCAACTATGCTACCCGCGCTTTGGGTGCCGATGTGGCTTCTCAGCTCTTCGACTTCCCCTCAATCATGCAATTAGGTGCTCAGGATATTGGCAACACTGTGATCCGTAGTGGCTTGAAGTCTAACTACTTGTTGATTACGGCTTACTCTTCAGGTGCCCGTTACCTCAATATGGGTTACTACTCACGCTATGCTCACAACACTATGGTGGCTACTTATGACACGTATTGGGCAAGAGCTCCGTGGGGTCAGGGTTCAGACGGTAATACGCTCTACTTCTCTACGAAGCTCTACGGTACTTCTGCTTGCGCTGCTTTCCCGACGATGATTGAGCATTTCGAAGTGACGGACCGTATCAACCAGACGGGTTATGCTCACATTGTGGACCACGCGTTCACGGGTGATGAGACGCTCTTGGTGCGTGCAGAGGCTTATGCCCTGAAGAACGATACTGCCAACGCGCTGAAGGATATGAATATGTGGATGGTCAGCCACTGCAAAGAGAAGGAAGGTTCCACCGTTCGTCCCGTTCTGACAACGGCAGTGGTCGATACTTTCTTCACCAACATTGATTACCAGCCTGCTGTCCTCGACGGTGCTCGTGACTATTCTATCCGTAAGCAGTTGCACCCGCAGGGCTTCACCCTTCAGCAGCCTTACACCACTTCTTATGGTGTCGAGGTCAACACGCAGGAGAACCTGATTCTTCTCATTCTCCACATGCGTCGTCTGGATACGCTCTTCCAGGGTCTCCGCTTCTACGATCTGAAGCGCTATGGTATGGAATATACGCATGAGATCTCCGGAGGTGAAGGTATTACGTTCAAGGCCGGTGACTTGCGAGGTGCTATCCAGCTGCCTCAGGATGTCATTAGCGCTGGTCAGACAGCTAACCCCCGTTGAATTTAAATAGCATCTATCAATGAAAAGAATATATTTGTTCGCCTCTCTCCTGTTTTGCAGCATGGGCTTCGTGCTCACTGGTTGCAGCGACGATGACTTGAACTCTACGTCCGTCTTTGCAGGAGATACTATCAAGGCCAATGGTGAGTTTGACAAGTGGCTTACCACGAACTATCTGGAGACGTACAACATCGACTTCCAGTATCGTTACAACGATAAGCTCACGGATCAGGTCTATAACGTCATTCCGGCCGATGTTGAAAAGTCCAAGGCACTGGCTATCCTCGTGAAGCACATGTGGCTCGACGCTTATTCTGAGGTCTTCGACTCCATCTATAAGCGCGAGGATCCCGCTACCTATTATGAGGGCAAGGGTCGCAACTTCCTCAAGAAGTACTGCCCGCGTCAGATGCAGCTTATCGGTTCCAACGAGTATAGTGCCAACGGCTCTATCATTTTGGGTACTGCTGAGGGTGGCTTGAAGATTATGCTTTACGGTGTCAACCGTTTGGATGTCGATAACCCCAGCATCAATGTTGAGAATCCTTATGCTGATCGTAGCGAGGTGCCTATCGACATGAACTACTGGTTCTTCCACACGATGCACCATGAGTTCTGCCACATCTTGACGCAGCAGAAGAACTACAGCACCGACTACCAGACCATCACGGGTGGTTCTTACCACTCTCAGGACTGGGTCAACCTCAAGGATACGGCTGTAGCCAAGGAGGGATTTGTGACTGCTTATGCTTCTCAGGAGTACAATGAGGACTTTGCCGAGATGTATGCCACTTATGTTACGATGACCCCGTCTGCATGGGATATGATTCTTGCAAAGGCTGGCCCCGAGGGTTCTGCCCTCCTGCAGACCAAGCTCGCTGCCGTTCGCGCATACTTCAGCGAAAGCTGGAATATCGACATCGATGAGATGCGTGCTGTTTTGCTGCGCCGCTCTTCGGAGGCAATTCGCTTGAATCTTCGTGATTTAAATCAGAATTAAAAGCAACGCTTAAGGTTATTTAGAAATGAGAAAGATTAGTTATTTATTAGCACTGCTGGTTTCATTCATAGCGTTCAACGCTTGTACCAGCGACGTGGACAATTATTTTCCTGAGAGTGCCCCTGAGCGTGCTTCTAAGACCGTAGCCGAGGTCAAGAAGACCCTCCAGGAAGCATCCAACGGATGGCGCATGGAGTACTATGGTGATGTCACCTATGGTGGCTACAATGTGCTCTGCAAGTTCCAGGGTGACTCGGTTCTGATTGCTTCTGAGAAGGCTGGTAAGAACCATGAGGCTGGTCTCGATGCTTCTGGCAACTTGATTACGGAGTCTTCATTGGCTCACTTCACTGTCAACCAGTCTATGGGTGTCGTTGTCTCTTTCGATACTTATAATAAGTTGTTCCACTACTTTGCTGATCCGAAGAATGATGACTACGGTGAGGCTGGTACTGGTTTCGGTGGCGACTTCGAGTTCCGCGTGCTCAAGTGTACTTCCGACACGATCGTTCTTCAGGGTCTGAAGCATGGTGATCGCATCTACATGCTCCCGATGAAGGCTGATAAGGACTGGGCTACCTACCTTCAGGAGGTAGAGGATGTGAAGAAATTCATGGCTTCCAGCTCTTACACACTTCTCGCTGGAAATGATACCCTGGCTGAGGGTGCTCAGTATGGCGACTACCACAGTTTGATCTTCCAGTATTCCGATTCTACGGGTGAGGTGAAGCGCTTTGCTTACCCGTACATCGTTACTCCGGAGGGCTATAAGTTCTATCAGGAGGCTGAGATCGGTGGCAAGAAGTTCACCAATTTCTCCAAGGATTTCAACGATCCTACTGATGAGCGTTTCTACCCGCAGGGTGATACTAGTATCTGCCTTGAGACGGTTGTACCTCCTGTTGTCGATGCCTTCAAGAAGGGCCAGTGGTTTATCGATGGTAGCAAGGTTGGTCCCTACGCTGAGGGTGCTTGGAACGACTTTATGGAAGCTATTAAGACGGCAGCCAACGGTAAGGAGGCTATTCTCTACTGGGCCATGATTGGTAATTACAATGGTAAGTTCGGTTTCCACGCTATGTTGAGCAGCGACTATCTCTATGTTGAGCTCACCCCTCGCGATCCGAATGAGGCTGGCGACGAGATGGCATTGCAGTTCAATCGTAATTCGCCCACCAATAAGGCCGCTCAGGTATTCATGAGGAGCTACAAGCTCACCCCGGTCCTGAAGACCTTCTCCGCTCTGAACAACAAGCTTCGTCTCAAGTTCGAGACTGATAACGCACGTAAGCCGACTTATATGAAGCTGATCCAGGTTGATCATCCTGAGAATGTTCTCGAGCTCACCGCTACACAGGTCATGTACCCATTCGGCGGTTCAAAGCAGTAATAAACTCTTTTCTCTCCCCCTGCCTTTTTTCGGGCAGGGGGGAGATATATCTTATTGATCATTATTTTTTTAATTAATTAAAAAGTTTTCAAAACAATGAAGAAGTTTTTACTTGTATCATGTGCTTTAGCAGCTTGTATGGGCGCTTCTGCACAGAAACTCCAGAAGGCTCCCGTTTCATTCAATGAGTTGAAGCTGAGCAATCTCACAGCAGCAAAGTTTGCAGGCGTTACCAAAAAGGCACCAGCTGCAAAGAAAGTTGACGTCAAGAATTTTATTGGTCTTTTTGTCAATAATGCGTGGGAAGAGCAAGAGGAAATCAATAGTTCTACGATTGACACAATGTACACTGCTAATGCTGCTGATGAAGCTGGCAATACTTTGAATGTCAAGTGGACTGTCGCTGGTAACATGTTAGGCTATGTTTACGGATATTTGGATGAGAAGACAAATTCTTTTATCGTACCGCAACAGTTCACCAATGATGGTGCTGCGATTGACTTAGGTGCTCCTGCTGGTCAATCTCCTGTGTTGTTCACAGGTGTAAGTACCAATGATAGATTCTGCAATTTTGTTGCTTCTTATAATCCCGAGACAGGACAGATTGTTCCGAATGATACCGTCGCTGGTTATTATTTCTTTATTACCGAGGGAGATTACAAGAATGCCTGGGTATTACGCAATGTCTCTCCGACTATTGCACGTGCCAATGCTGTCGAGACTGGATACATCACTGGCAAGAACGACGAAGGCAAGGATGATTGGTTGGAATTCGAGCAGCCCGTTTGGTTGGATTACAGCGCAGCTTCTGACGGTGTTGTAGATATTTACAACAAGCTTCTTGCATTACGCGCAAATATTGGTTGCAAACTCTCTGTAGATGTGGTCGGAGAAAGTGCTTCTATGGCAACTGGCCAGCCTATGAGCTACATTTCTGACGAGACAAAACACGAAACTTACGGCAAATATATCTTACTTCGTGGTGTGGCCGTTTCTGATAAAGGAATTAGTATAGATATGAACATGCCTACTATCGAAGGTGGTTCTTACGTCGATGGTGAGGTTGCTTTCCGTGAGGTCTATTTCCGTGGCTTCTCCAATATTGATTCTAAGAGAACTGGATATGGTACCGAATTTTTCTATAATTGTACCTATACACCGACTACCACGGGTATTGCTGGTGTAACTGTAAAGACCACCAAGCCTGCTGACAACCGTATCTTCAACCTCGCTGGCCAGCAGGTTGGCAAGGACTACAAGGGTATTGTCATCCAGAATGGTGTGAAGAAGCTTCAGAAGTAATTTTTACTTTTAGATACACACTTTCTTTTTTGAGAGGTGCGGCCTGTGTAGGTCGCACCTCTTTCGATTTCAGTAATAATTTAACTAAAAATTCTTTGACATTATTTCTCAGCCTTTTCATCTATCTTCCCCGCTCCGTTGCCCTTTTTCTTTGCAACTTAGCTCTTTTCCCTTTTTTCGGTCCAATAGGCTTTTTTCCCTTCTTTTGCCTTTAATTCCCCTCTTTTTATGAAGTTAACTTCAATGCCCTACGAAGTTAACTTCATCCACGAACGCACTTAATATGCCTTATTTAACCTTTTCTGTGTCCTTCCAGCTTGTGTCTTCGTCTCTATTTTCAACCCCTATGCATTTTCTAAAGAGCCTTTAACATTAATTGTTCCCCACATTCTTTGTTGGCAATATTTTTTTTACTAACTTTGTCGCCATAAATAATCAATTGAAAAATATTTTTTGACGAATGAAAAGAGCTTGCTTACTTTCTCTCTCGTTGTTGGCCATGTCGTTGGGTGCACATGCTGTTCCCGCCAAGCGTATGGTTTACACGATGAAGCAAAGTGATGGTACGACCATCCAGGTCTATAAGCATGGCGAAAGCTATTGTGCTTATTACACCACCCTCGACGGGAAGGTGCTGTATTCTAACCCCGATATCAACTACGATTTGTGCTATGCCACGGTCGTTGATGGTAAGTTTGTCCCGACCAGCATCGTGGCCCACGATATCGCTGATCGCACGCAGGCTGAGCTCGAGTTCCTTTCTACCTGCACCATCAATGCTGCTTCTCCTGAGGTCCTCGACCTAAGAGATGGCAACGAGGGACCTCGCCGTGTCCACTATTCCTCTACCGCTGATGGCTTGGGTAAGTATGGCACGAGCGCTTTAGGTGCTGTCAAAAGTATCGGCAATACCAAGATTCCTGTGATCTTGGTCAACTATGCAGATGTCAAACTCCAGGAGAAATCCACTATCGAGCTCTACCAGCGCATCATGACCGAGGAAGGTTATTCGGACCTGTATGGTAGTGTCGGTTCGGTCCGCGATTACTTCGTTCAGAATAGCTATGGTATGTTCAACCCCGACTTCCAGGTCGTAGCAGCCGTCAATCTGAGCAAGGACCGTTCTTACTACGGCGCCAACCGTGGTGGCAGCAACGGTGGCGATATCCGCGCTGAAGACATGGTAATCGAGGCCGTAGAGCTCGCTGCCAAGCAGGGTGTCGATTTCTCTAAGTTCACCAATGCGGAAGGCAAGGTCGAGAACGTCATCGTGATCTACGCTGGTCAGGGCGAAGCCTCTGGTGGTGAGCCTGAGACCATCTGGCCGCATGAGTACGACTTTGAGAAGACCATCAATGGTATCCAGTTCAATTCCTATTTCGTCGGTAACGAGATCAACTCTCAGGGCCGTACCGATGGTATCGGTACCCTCGTCCACGAGTTCAGCCACGCTTTGGGTCTCCCCGACCTCTATGTGACCAACTATAGCTATAGCGGCGACAATGCCTTCGGTATGTACTCTATTATGGATAGTGGTCCTTATGCTGGTAATGGTTATCGTCCCGTGGGCTACACCGCCTATGAGAAGAGCTATTTGGGCTGGTTGGACATTCCCACAATCAGTGATGAACAGGCAGTCACGCTGACCGACCCGAACACTTCTTCTACTGGTTTCGCCGTCCGTATCAACAACCCCTATAGCGTCTCAGAGTATTTCATTATCGAGAACCGCCAGCCGGGCAACTGGTTCCTTACTAACAACCCCGGTGGTGTGATGGAAAGCCACATCGCTTACAACCGTAACCAGTGGCAATTCAATACCCTCAACAATGAGAAGAAAAAGAAGCGCTGCCACTGTATTACTGCCGATCAGAGCGAGATCAACTATAGCGTCAATTCTTCGCAGCTCTATGGCAACAATGTGAATAACATCACGCGCTTCCCGCTCTATTCTGGCGTCAACCTTGATGACAGCGAGATCTATCGCGTCCTCTTGCACGAGGATGGTACTGCCACCTTCAACTTCCGCCAGCGCACCATCGATGGCGAGTACAAGCCCACCACGGGTCAGTACTACTCACTCGTTCGTTCGGTCGATGAGTTGGCGACGGGTGACTCCGTGATTGTCGTCAATGGCAACAATACGCTCTCTGTAGGTACGACCTTCCGTGATGGCCTTGGCAAGGTGGCTGCCGTCAACGTTGCCCAGGACGGATTGGTTATCGCCAATGGCGACGTCCAGGCTTTCACCGTTCGTAAGAACACCACAAGCTGGGCCCTCAAGGTTGGCAATAGTTATCTGGCTATCAGCCGTGATGGTCTGACCACGACCTCTTCGCTCACCAACGGTCGTTTTGATCTGGCTATCAACAATGGCGAGGCTTCTATCAGCTTCACCGCCAACTATGCCAACCATCTCTTGAGCATCGACGATCAGAACTACCTCACCTCTGTTGTGAGCAGCAACCCCAGTGCGCTCCGTATCTATAAGTTGAATACTGCAGCCGGTATCGAAGGCACTACGGTGGCTCCGGAGCAGCAGCCTGCTGAGAAGGTGGTCTATAACCTCCAGGGACAGCGTGTCAACAGCAATGGTAAGCTCCCGAAGGGTATTTATATCATCAACGGCAAGAAGACGGTTGTGAGATAATCACTCGTCCCTCGCTATATACTATCAAGGCGGAATCCCATGAGGGTTCCGCCTTGATGCTTCTTAACTCAACTTTCGCATGTAAGCTCCACACGCCCTGAAAGGGCAGTAGCTCCTAGGAGGGTGTGTCAAAACTCTCTTATTCTTAAAAAATCACAAAGCCCTGAC
>OIXR01001810.1_pt1 | contig 13334 bp, 16 predicted proteins | sample 1587831 | NCBI WGS metagenome assembly OIXR01 (sample SAMN03283263) | human gut metagenome | biome: human-associated habitat; material: feces | host: Homo sapiens | place: USA | collected 2013
AATGCTGATTTACTCACAGAAACAAATCTTGATGATGAGCAACGATTATACGCTGCATGATGATCGGAACATTGGAAAATTCACGGATCTGCTGGCATACCTCAAGACCGTCCATTTTTGGAAGCATCAGGTCAAGAAGGATGATATCGTACTCTCCTGCTTTTGCTTTTTCCAGTGCTTCCTCTCCGTCATAGGCACAGTCCACTTCCATTCCGTCCTGCTCCAGACTGAAGCGAAGTCCCTTGACAATCAGTTTCTCATCATCTACTACCAATACTTTCCTGCTCATTTAGCGCTCCTTACTTTATTGCTATTTTATCCTTTATCTTCTCATAGGTTCCTTCTTTGATGCCTGGTACATTCATGATATCCTCTGCTGAAGTAAAGGGACCGTTCTCTTCCCTGTAAGCGATGATCGCCAGGGCCTTGGACTCCCCTACACCTGTGAGAGTAGTAAGCTGGGATACATCAGCGGTGTTCAGATCGATCTTCTGCTCTGTGGAAGATGCAGTCTCAGCTTCACCGGAATCCTCTCCGGCGGATTTCTGTCCGCTCGCCGTTTCGGTACTGTTTTCTGCTGTGACTTCCGATCCATCTTGGGTAGCTGCGATCCGCTGGCTGTCCACCTCCGCCTGGGTAGGCACATAAACCTGCTGTCCATCGGAAAGTCCCTTAGCACGGTTGAGATAGCTTGCCGCAGCTTCCGGAAGATATCCTCCGGCCTGCTCGATAGCCTGAAAAACACGGCTGCCATATGGAAGCTCATAGACTCCCGGGCTGGTCACTGCTCCACATATATCTACATAAATGGTCTGAGGGGTGTCTGAGATCTCCGGCAGCTGTTTTTCAACCTCCGAAGCCGGTTCCTCCGCAGACTCATTCTGTTTCTTCTGTGATATATCTGCCGCAGCCCCTGCGGATGCCTTCCCGGATACTTCACTTTCCGTATCCTTCGGTTCTTCCTGCTCTGCATCCATTTCGGATGCTTCCGTACTTTCTTCCTGCACCAGTTCTTTCTCCAGAAATTCTGTTCCGTCATCCTTACAGCCTGTCAGCCCTGCCAGGATCTGTAACAAAAATATGGAAAAAACAAACCGAACACTTCTGATATGTGATCTTATTTTCATAGGTAGGCGGTTCACTCCTTTCCGCCGATGTGGCGGCAGGTGCCCCGTTACTCATGCAAAACCATACCTTATTTTAACGAAGTATTACAAATATTACAATACTTTTATTTCTATTTCCATTTGAAAATAACCACACCTGCAATACAGATCAGCATTCCCAACAGCTTTCTCCACTGAAAATCTGCTCTTTCCACACCGAAAATCCCCAACAATTCTATAAGATAAGCCACCGCAAGCTGAGAAATGACAATAAGCATAACCGCCCGCGCAGGCCCCAGACTTCCCATACTCCGGATCACTGTGATAGTGATAAATGCACCGATCACTCCTCCGAGTAAATTATATTTAGCCTCTACCTGCCACAGCATGCCGATACTTTCTCTGCCTGTAAAAAACCATGCTGCCACACAGACCAGAAATGCAGAAAACTGTACCCAGCCGGTTGAAACCCACAGACTGGTCTGTTTTGTTACATTTGTGTTAAATACCCCTTGAATACTCATCAGTGCACCTGAGATCAGTGCTGACAAAAATCCCCACATAAAAATCCCTCCATATATACTCCATTTCCGGTATTACTGCCGGAAAAAGGCGCTGCATATTTCTGCAACGCCTTTACGGTTTCTTATAATTTAGTTTATGTGATTTTCCTGCAATTATACACACTGCTGCCCTGTTTTCTCATCCGCATAATATTTATATACATGATCACGAAACGCTCTTTATTCCGAAAAATATTTTCTGAGATATATCCTTCCGGAAAACGCAATATGCGGCATCTCATAAAAAATGGCTGTTTTCGGACAAATCGGACGATAGAGTGGGTCTGCCACAATGATCCTGGCTGTTTTCAGCTTTTCTTCCATGGCTTCCTCGCCACAGATGGCCTCATCTCCCTTGCGCAAAAGTCCCTCTGTGATCTCCAGCGGACAGAGCAGCTGAACCTTTTTTCCGTATTTCTGCTCTATGACTGCTGCCAGGGAGCCCATGGTAACCGGTTCTCCGATGATGGTAATGTCCGGTACGGAAAAAAATACCTCATCTTTGTCGGGCATTTCCCTGCTTTCTCCTGAAGGGTCAGATACTGCTGACAGACTGTTCCTTCCCTGAAAATAGATTACCTGCTCCGGAGTTACTTTCCACAGTTCCTCCTGTTTCCCTAAGATCTGCCCTCCGCTTTCCTCCGCGGAGTCATCCTTTTTATTTACCCACTCTCCACAGGATCTATCCGCGATCCGCTCAAGTGCATCTGAAATCTCTTCCTCATAGCCTTCCACAGGAGTCCCCACGAGAAATGGCGTACCGAATTTTTCTTTCAGCACATTGGCCGCCGGAATTCCCACAGAGGATACCACAAGGTTTACCGCTGCTTCACCGGCACGGGACAAAGCTTCCAGCGTATCCCCCATAGCCCAGGTGGAAAGTATCTCCCAGCCATAGTTTTTCAGACGTTTTTTCATGGCATCTACTGCAGACTGCGGGCCAAAATCAAGGGGTGTTGCTCCAAGAAGATTTAATTTTCTGCTTCTCTTCTCTGTAGATCTTTCCGCAGATCCTGTGGGTGCTTCTGAACACCTTCCGGTTTTCTCTGCAGCTCCTGTGAAATGTCCGGCGATCTCTGCCAGCGCCAGCTGATGGACTCCATCTACCACCAGCGCCGAATTCTCTCCAAAAGGATAAACACCCTTCAATGCAAAGCCCAGCGTAAAGATCAGCACCGGAAACAGAAACGCCAGGAGATAGATCCACCCTCTGTTTCCCTGTTTTTTGTTTTTTTCCGCTTTCTGTATTCTTATTGGTCTCATTTCATTTCCTCGTCTGTCTGCAGCAATTCCAGGCCGTTCTGTTCTGGACAGCTGAATTATCTATCGGCTGTTATTTTCTGAAATACTGTTATTTCTTTTCCGTCTTTTTTCTGATCCTCTGTATTCTGTAAATCAAACATCTGCGTTTTACTTTATCGCCTGCTCATAAACTTGAACATTTTTGCAAAACAGATTATAGCATGTTTCCTACTGTATCATGTTTTTGTGAAATTACTGCGAATTTTTCAGAGCAAAAGAAAAAAGCTGTCACATCCTTGGAGACACAGAAAACTCCGCCGACGTAACAGCTTCTTTCTGAAGGAATCTGTGTACGCTGATTCACAGATCTCTTCATGGGTGTAATTATTAACTTTATGTGATGAGTTTTTAGTTCCCAGCCTGTATGATACGGATATTCACATATCCTGAGGTGGCTGTTTACAGGTTAAGAACTATTATGGATATATGATAGCATGGCCATATACATTTATAAAATTGATATTTCGTGTTTATAATATAGAATATTTTAATATTTATCAAACGGATAAAAGCCTCTACCACACGGTAAAATTCTGTTTTTATAAAACGGTATAGCCTCTGGATTTCAGGCAGGCTCTCACTTCCATGATATCCTCGGTATGGAATACCATGATCGGCTTGCCGGAATCACGGTTAAAGGAGAGGTACAGATAATCCACGCTCACATTACTGTCCTTCAGTGTAAGAAGAAGATCATTCAGATTTCCGGTCTTATCCTCAACCTCCACTCCAATCACCTCGATCACGTGGCAGAGATATCCTGCAGCGATCAGAGCCTCCATTGCCTTATCCGGCTCCGAAACTACCATTCGTACGATTCCGTACTCTGCGCTGTCATTGGTTACAGAGCCCAAAATGTTGATATCCTCGTTCTTCAGGATACCGGTAATGTTCTGCATGACACCCTTTTTATTTTCTGCATAGATGGATAACTGTTTCAGCATGATAAAATCCTCTCTTTCCTATGTGCTTTATTTTGCTGTTCTATCGTATGATAAATCTTCGCACATCTTATCAGGTATGTCAACCAGAGCAAGCCGGATAATAACACAGACATTCATATTTTAGTTTACCCGGCTCCATAAACACTGATATTTTATGATCAACATTTAACCCGGCCCGCCTGTTCACCGCATGTGAGCATGGAGATATTTTTCCCTAGTAGCGATACCTCCCCGGATATGTCGCTCCTGCTTGTTTACATCCAGTACCTTGCGAACTTCTATGGCCAGAGCCGGATTGATCACTTTCAGGCGTTCTACGCAATCCTTATGTACCGTACTCTTACTGATCCCGAATTTCTTAGCTGCCTGCCGCACCGTAGCCCTTGTTTCAACAATATATCCTGCGATCTCAACTGCACGTTCTTCAATATAATCCTTCACTGCCAAGCCCCCGAAGACGCTTTTTTACAGTGTATGCATGAGGAAAATGCGATATGTGTTTCGTGCTACCTATGTACAGATTTATTTTTTTGTTAGTTGAGGAATATTATCTAATACATTTATAATATTGCTTGTACCAGTTTTATAGTTCTTTTCAGAAAGTTTTCTTGTATTAATATTATTAATTTCTTTTCTTATTTTAAAGCCTGCCGCTTCCTTTTTCTTCTGACTATCATTTACACTATGCCCAAGATATACCTGTTCTACATCTTTACAAAACCAGACAAATTCTGCTTCGTGGTCATCGCAGTACTTCTTCGCCTTTTCCAAAAATTTCAAATCCTCCGGATTATTAATATACTCATCACAATCAAAGCAATAGATTACTTTTGATTTATTTGTTTTTGAAGTTGCACGATATTGCGAAATATAACCTTTTATCTCTCTTTCTTTTTTATTACTACTATAATTTCCTCTTCCATCCATATACACAACGCTTAATTTGACTTTTATACGATCATATAGATAAAAATGTTCAATAGTCTCTTTAATATAAATCCAGTCTGAATTACATTTTTTATTCGTTTCTACAACAAATATCAACTGCACCCCCACTATTCATCCTCCTCACCAACTCCAAAGACCCCTATAAAATCAATAGAATCTACATTAAAAGGAGATCCTTCTATCATTCCATTTCGATAAAGTTTGGAAGGAGAATAATTTCCATTTGTAACCCAAGAATAAATTTTATGATCTTCGGACAAGAAATCAATTGACTTCTTATGCTGTTTCAAAATATCCATAGGACCAACATTATGTGTCGTAAAGCAAAGCTGTCCTTCTCCATATTCCATCAAATACTCCAATAATGCACACAAATAAACATCATGAAGGTTTGAATCGAGCTCATCAATAAAAACAATACTGCCACGCACCATTTCATTTAAATATGCAAATAATTTAATGAGTTTCTTTATGCCCGTACTTTCAAATTCTGCATGAATTTTATAATCTTCATAAACCATTATCAAATCACAAATCCATATATTATCTTTTTCTTTCCTGTCAATTTCAATATTCTGCAAATCCGATTTGAAAATACGCAAAAATTCATACAGCCTATTAACTGTTTTTTCAAAATGTGAATATGAAGCTTCAGGAACATAGTTTTGGGTAATTTTTAATACATTAAGATGATCACTGTCCATTTCCAGTAAACTATTTATCCATTCATCATTTTCTGTCTCATGTTTTTCTTCATTATAATATTCCATGGAATTTCTGGTAACATATTCTCGATGATCATCAGATTCATCTACATACACATGTAGTTTCATGCCTAAAATATTGAGTATAAGAAGGCTATTCCAAATAAAACTTTTTTCTTGTTTACCTTCCTTTAATGAAGGAATAAAAAACTTTTCATAAAACAATGAACTCATAGATGACATTGCCAATAGGTTCATCGTTTTAGGTATAATATCCTTTTCTGTTTTTTCCTGACTATAGAGGAATTTTACAGTTCCATCAATAATCTCATAAACGAAGGTCATTCCTTCACTTCTTGATGTTGCATTTTTGACAGCTAATTTTTCATAAGAAATATGGTATTTTCCTATAATATTTTTAGACAGTATTATATTATACTTAAAAAGCAAGACATTTTCTGGAATCTTTACTATATATTCTGCCGTTATATCTAATTTATTCAATTTCTTATTAATCATTTCATCCAGATTTTTCTGAGCAACCGGATTAGCCAAATACCCGGGATTAGTCAAAAGATTTCTCAATATTTCAACAGAGGTTACAATACCTGATTTACCCGAACCATTCATCCCATAAATACCTTTAATATTATAATCTTGTGTGTCCGGCTCTTTTGAAATTGTCTTTTTATAAAAAGACAATGAAACCGTCTGATCTAGCGTTTTTATTCCTTTTACTGAATAATTCACCAAATAAACATCCTTCATTTTATGCACCTCCTGTTTATTTATAGTATACCATCTTTGTTTGCAAATATAAATACATTTTGTATTTTTTTGCATTAATCTTTTGTGTATTCCGGGAATAAACTTATCGTTTTCTCTATCTCTCTATTTAATTCATATAACCATTTTCCTTGTCTAAATTCTTCTTCCGACATATCATAATTTGGTTTTGGATTTTTTATCATTGTATCATAATAATTTCTCCAATCACTAAGAATTCTTTCTTTATCTATTTTTATCTCCTTCATTTCTTCATTTTCCGTTATCATTCTGTAAATTCCCTTCCCCTTAAGTTCAATCTGATGTTTTTTATTTTTTAAGCGACTCAATATTACATTCAAATAATTTTCATTTTGAAGTAGAGTCTCATCCTGCAATCTAATTTCATTTTTTAATTCTGTAAGTGAGTGCCATTCCTTATCTTGTAAAACTGAAAAAATTATTGCTTCTATTCTTTTCATTTTACTCATGGCTATTCCTCTCTATCCGAATCTGTAAGTTCACTATATTCACACTCTAAAGCTTTTGCTATTCTTTTCACTGTTTCTATGCCACAATTAATATTTTCTTTTTCTATACGTTGTATTTGACTTCTCGACAACTCTGCTTTTTCAGCTAATTTTTCTTGCGTATAATTTAAAGCAATTCTTTTTCTTTTTACTACTTCACTATTAACACCACTCATCGTAGCTTTATCTCCTTACATTTTTCATTACATTCTATAATACATTTTTTTAAATTTATCGTCAGCACCTTACATGATGCTTTTTAACTTTCTCCTGAAACTTTCACCCTCATATTATAAATGACATTCATCAGTCCCATATTATCAAGCTATGTCTACAGCATTTCCATTACAAAAACTATGTCCTCTTCAAATTCTCTTCGTAAAAATCTCAGTTACAAATAAAACTGAAAAATACAAATCAGCTCAAGAACTACACTGATTCACCTAGCCAGAACAGTCGTAACTGTGGTTTCCTGTTCCCAAAACTCCATTGATCACATAAACAGAAAATCCAGTCTAACATTCAAAGCACTGTTAAAATCAAAAAAACAACTGACACTTCACTAGTATCTGCACAAAATACAAGCTGCCATACCCAACAGGAGATGAATTTTTTATCTGCATTCACCTCCCATCGTCATACGGCAGCTTTCCTCATCATTACAGAAATAGAAAATAATTTAATTCTTTTTCGCCTGCTTATAAAGCACAAGACAGACGATCACAAACACAACCGTAACCGCTACGGTAAGCGGAAGGATCATAGAAGAGCCCGCCCCGAGCAGAAGGCCAAATCCCTGTCTCAGCGTCAGGATTCCAAAGATGGAAAAAATAACAAATGCAACTGTATTGAGGATTCCCTCCGGTGCCTTGCTTTTCAGAAGATATCCGATCAGAAGTCCGATCACATCCGCTGCAAAAAGTCCCAGTGAACAGGCAAGCCATACCACAACCGCTGAACTCAGTCCCTCATTGGCACCAAATGTAATTGCGGTAAGCTGTGTCTTATCCCCCAGCTCCGCAACAAAAAATGTGCAGAATACAGACAGCGGTGCAAATCTGATCTTACGATCCTTAACATTCTCTTCCTCATCATCGTCACCCTTCAGTGTTGTCACCGCAAAAAACAGGAACGCTGCACCTGCAATCAGACGGATCAGCCAGGTAGGGACCACGGTACTGATAATACCTCCTGCAAGCACTGCCAGTCCGTTGAGCACCAGGACAGCAACACCGGTTCCAAGCAAAATATCCTTCAGCTTGAACCTGGAAGTCATTGCCACCAGCATCAGCTGTGTTTTGTCACCCATTTCCGCAATAAACTGGGTAAAAAGCACTTTCATAAATAACAGCATTTTTCTTCTCCTTTGCATATTCATCCGCTCTGGAGCCATAAAAAAAGACCCACGTATACTCTATCTCTGTAACAGAAATAAAATATACATGAGTCTCATTCTTTAAGATTTGCCAGGTGCATGCACCAGTATGTTGACAAACCACGTCTACACGCGAATTACTCCCTCACGGAATTGATTTTCGTCATTGTAGCAAAGTTGAGAAATTTTGTCAAGAGCATTAGAAAGCTCCGCCTGTGCTGTACAAGAGAACCGGCGATTCCTGCCGACACCACTAGAAATCCCTGCCTGCACCGCCACCGCCGAAGCTTCCTCCGTCTCCGGAGCTTCCGCTGTCGTAGCTGTCATAATCATCATCTCTGTCATCGTCATTACCGGAACTTCCGCCGCTGCTTTTTCCCCCTCTTCCCAGGATCCAGCTCAGCGGAAACAGGGAATTAAAGAGCCGGTGCAGTACACTCATACGGCTGAAATTCTTTTTCCAGTAGTCTGCGGTATCCTTTCCCGACAATTTCATTATCAGGCCCTTCAGAACCAGAACCATAGTTACGATAAGAAATACAGGCAGCATCACGCACAGCAGATATGCGCCCACCATGAGCAAAACGATCATTACAAGCCCCAGCGCGATCTCCCAGACAGTTCCCTCATCCTCATCGTCGTCCACATCCTGCTGCACCTTCTCATACCTGGGAGCTGTTATTTTCTCCAGGCCGTATTCCTCACGGATCTCATTTAGCAGTGCATAATAAAGCTCCACGGTACCTTTTTCAAACTGATTGTCTTTATAGGAAGGAACTGCATATTCATCCAGAAGTCGTCCGGTCTTTGAATCAGGCAGCTTTCCCTCAAGACCGTAGCCGACAGATACCCAGACTTTACGGTCCGAAACCGAAAGGACGATCAGGACACCATTATTTTTCTTCTTTGAACCAATTCCCCATTTGCGGCCGGTTTCCACTGCATAATCACTGATGTCTTCCCCATCGGTGGTATCCACGGTAAGGACAACCAGCTGCGCTGTGGTATCCTCATACAGCTGCTCACCAGCCTTGCAAAGCTCTTCCTTCCAGGTATCGCTGAAAACCCCTGCATAATCATTAACATAGAATTCTTTTGTGGCAGACGGGATTTTCCCGAAAGCTGCCAGCGTACTTCCGGACAGCGTCAATACAAAAGCCAGCAGCACAGCCATCCGTCCGATCCATTTTTTCATAGGATATTCTCCCTCTATCCGTTCTTTCATTTCATCAGAACAATGGTCTGATCTTATCACTCTGCCAGCATATCCCCTACATCCGGCGTATCTGCTGCTGAATCATCGGCCTCAAAATACGACGCCTTCTCAAAGCCAAGCATGGAACCAAATACATTCCCGGGGAATTTTACAAGCCTTGTGTTATAAGCTTTCACAGCCTCATTATAATCTTTTCTCGCTACAGAAATCCGGTTTTCGCTTCCGGACAGTTCATCCATCAGGCCCACATAAGTAGTATTGCTTTTCAGTTCCGGATAATTTTCCACCACAACCTTCAGACCGGAAAGTGCACTGTCCATCTGCTGATCTGCCTCAGATTTCTCTTCCACAGTATCCGCATTCATCAGCTGGTCCCTCGCCGCCAGAACCCTGTCAACAACCTCCGTCTCATGCTTCGTGTAGCTTTTTACCGTGCTGACGAGATTCGGGATCAGATCTGCCCGTCTCTGCAGCATGGTATCCACATCAGCCTCTGCTGTTTCCACAGCTTCTTTACTTCCGGCAAGCCCGTTGTAACTGAGCATAAGTCCTCCGGCAAGGACCACGATCACTGCAATAACAGCCAAAAATATTTTCTTCATCTCTTTTCCTCCCTTCCGATATCACAGATAACCTTTCAGCCTGCGATACAGGATTTTTTATATCCCCATTGTACCAGAGCATACAGGATTCCACCAGGAAAACTCACCTTTTCGGTCAGAATTTTTCTGCTATTTCTATAAGTCCCTGATATATTTTTTCGGAAAGCGGAATGGAAACACCAAGTCTCTTCGCTTCTTTCACAATATAGCCGCTGAAGGTTTCCAGCTCCGTCTGTTTTCTCCGGATGCGAAAATCTCTCTGCAGGGAGCTGGTTGCATTATCTGCATGTACATGGCGGAATTTATGGATTACCTCATTGATGTGCTCATCCGTCAACGCAACCCCCTTGGCCTGACCTACACTGGCAGCTTCCCATACAAGCTTCTCATACTGCTGCGCTTTCACCGGATCTCTGCGGAGCTCCCCGATGGTATTATCATAAAAAGCAGTCATCACATTAAAGGCACAGTTGAGGATATACTTTCTCCAGATTTCCACCTCGATATCCCCCTGATCCTTATAGTCAATATCCGCACCTTTCAGGATCCCTGCCACTTCTGCAACTTTCTTCTGCTGCCGTTCATCCGCATCTTTTATTCCAATACAAAGCCACGTAAACGTATCCTGCTGGGAAATGGAAAAATCCTCATTGGCAAAAGCCACCGTATAGATCAGCGAATCCACAACCGTTCCCTTACCAACCAGACAGCGGATGTTTTCTCCCGGGTCCACACCATTCATCACCGGAATGATCACTGTATCATCCGTGACCATGTCCCGGATACTTTCGCACACCTCCGCCAGTGAATAATTTTTTACACAGATAAAAATATAATCCTGCTGTCCCATATCCTGAATTGGAACTACCCGCTCTGGCTTTGCCACAATCTCACCCTTATAATCACTGTGAAGCACCAGGCCTTTTTTCCGGATGCTCTCTGCCCTGGCGCCACGTGCAACCATCGTCACATGAGGATACGCCTTCGCCAGCAGCCCGGCTATGTAACCACCAACACCACCAATTCCGATCACTGCGATCTTTTTCTCTTCTGTATTCATATTTTCTGTTTCCTTTCCTGCTGTTTCTCCCTGAAAACTTACCCGCCCCGGAAAAAATGTGGATATTCACGGTCCGCATTAACAAACAGCATGGATATTCACAATCTACATTCGCTACCTGCTCATTGTATCAAATATTCCCATACATTTCCAGAAAGCAATTTTCAGTAATATCCTATTCGAAAAAAATACAGAAACTTTTTATCCCGTCTTTTTTTGTCCCGGATTCTGGTGTATACTGGATATAAATTTTTTACGAAAAAAACAAAAATGTGAGGTGACAAAAATGGATACCAAACCCGTTTTTCACGGAAGTGATATAGAAAAGATCTGCAGCTACTACAATCTGAAAAAAGAAAACATCGTCAAATTCGGTGCAAATGTCAATCCTCTGGGACTTTCCCCAAAAGCCGGCAGAGCCATTGCAGAACACGTGGATATCCTTTCCTCCTACCCGGACAGAGAATACACATCCCTTCGGAATACGATTTCCAGCTACTGCAATATTCCCGCTGATTTCATCCTTCCGGGAAACGGCTCCAGTGAGCTGATCTCCCTTCTGATCCAGGAGCGTGCCCCGAAGCATACTCTGATCCTTGGACCTACCTATTCTGAATACTCCAGAGAGCTCTCTTTCTCCGGAAGTACCCAGGAATACTACCACCTTCAGGAAAGCAATGATTTCGAGCCGGACATTCCGGATCTCTGCCGGAAGCTGGAGCAGGGCTATGATTTTCTCATCCTCTGCAACCCCAACAATCCGACCTCCTCTGCCATCACCCAGGAAGAGCTTCGCAGACTTATCGGTTTCTGTGCAGAAAAAAATATCTTCGTAATGATCGACGAAACCTATGTGGAATTTGCCCCGGATATCAACGCCATCACCGCAGTTCCGCTGACACGGGAATTCACCAATCTCATGGTACTCCGCGGCGTATCCAAATTCTTCGCTGCTCCCGGAATGCGCCTGGGCTACGGCATCACCGGAAATATGGACTTTCTTGCAAAAATGCGCGAAAAACAGACACCCTGGTCACTTAACAGCCTTGGTGCCTTTGCAGGAGAGATTATGCTGCAGGATCAGGATTACATCAAAAGAACAAGAAATCTCATCCTCTCAGAGCGAGATCGGATGATTCAGGAGCTGAAGGAGGTAGACACTTATAAGGTTTATCCAGCTTACGCAAACTTCATCCTCCTCAAAATCCAGAAAGACGGACTGACTTCCTACGACGTCTTCGAAGCCTGCATCAAACAAGGCCTGATGATCCGAGACTGCTCCTCCTTCCAGTGCCTGGATGGAGAGTTTGTGCGGTTCTGTATTATGATGCCGGAGGATAATGGAAGGCTTTTGGCGGTGTTGAAGACTTTGTAAGACTATGTGTTTTTTCTGCATAGAAACTTATTTGAACATTATCAAAGGATAAAACACAACTATGAAATTATATAAATATAAATCATTACCCCATAAAAAAGAATTAACTGCTGAAGAAAAAGAACAATTAGAATATTGTAAAGATATATTACTTAATCACCGCTTATTTATGGCTCCACGAGAAACATTAAATGATCCATTTGAAGGAATGGCTATTCCTATATCTTTAAGTATATGTGGTTCTGGTTCATTTGGATCATTAGGTTTACCCCATCCACTTGTTGAAGACCGTATGAATCAATACAGAATATTGTCCTTATCAGCTAATCCTAAAAATCCAATAATGTGGGCACACTACGCAAATAATTATTCTGGTGTATGTTTTGAATTTGAATTTAATAACAATTTCGAAAATATTCATAAAGTATCCTATATAGAACATCAATACGATACAATTTATGATCCCACAGAAGAAGAATTTCGTAGAGCAATTGAAAAAAGCCTTCTTTGCAAAAGCAAAAATTGGAGTTATGAAGAAGAATATAGAATAATTTCAAAGTCTAATGAATCATTTTTTCATTTTGATCAGTCAGAGTTAACCGGCATTATTATCGGTAATAGATCCTTATGCGCTCAAGAATTAGTTTCTTGGGCCACCAAAGGAAACATTCCCATATATTACACCTTTACTTCCACCCAAAACTATGAAATAAATATTATTAACAAATCGCCCAATACTCTTATAATTGGCGACGATACATTAGATAATATACCTCATCATTAACTTTTAACACCATTTAAACTGAAACATGGTGACACAATCACTATTAATAACCTGCCAAAA
>OIXR01001818.1_pt1 | contig 13298 bp, 10 predicted proteins | sample 1587831 | NCBI WGS metagenome assembly OIXR01 (sample SAMN03283263) | human gut metagenome | biome: human-associated habitat; material: feces | host: Homo sapiens | place: USA | collected 2013
TCATACGCAGGGTTGTGGACTTGCCGCAGCCAGAGGGGCCGACGAAGATGATGAATTCCTTATCCTGGATCTCCAGGTTGAAGTCGGTGACGGAAGGAGCGGTAGCGCCCGGGTAGATCTTATAGATGTGCTGGCAGCTAATCGAAGCCATAATCGTTTGCCTCCATAATCTTGTGTTTGCAGCGCCCTTGACGGCGCTTCGGTTCGTTGGTATTATAATAACAGATTATTTTGTGATATAAAATAGCATTTTATTGATTTGAGGTGTCGGATATTGCTGTTTGACTGGAATGCCGTGGCCGCGCCCGGTCAGGTGCAGGACGTGCAGCCCTGCGCGCCCCTCACCATGACCGGCGACGGGCTGTGGGTCTGCCTTGTTTCCAGCGGGCGGTGCACCGCCAGTGTGCCATCGGCCGGGCCCCTGCCCGCCGGGGCTGCGCTGCTGCTGCCGCCCCAGAGCGTCCCGGCCGGGCATCTGGTGCTGAGCCGCGCCCCGCTGGTGCTGGAGCCGGAGGGCAGCTGCCACCTGCTGTGCGTCCAGCTCACCGGGCAGGCCAGCGCCCAGTTTCTGGCCGGGCTGCACGAGCTGCCTTTTCTGGCCCGGGGCGAGACCTGCCCCGCCGCCGCCGAGCTGCTGGACCGCCTTGCCTCGGAGCAGGACTTGCCGGGCCGGGTGCGCAGCCAGCTGGCCTTTGCCCTGTTGTGTGAGCTGGCCGACGCCGACAGCGCCGCCCCCGCCCTGCCGCCGCTGGTGCAGGCCGCCATCGCGGACATCCGGGCCAACTACGCGGGCCTGTACGGCGTGGAGGAGCTCAGCGAGCGGCTGGGGGTGTCCAAGAGCCATCTGGTGCGCACCTTCACCGCCGCGCTGGGCATCCCGCCGGGGCGCTATCTGACCCGGGTGCGGGTGGAGGCCGCCCAGCGGCTGCTGCTGCACCGGGAGTACACGCTGGACGTGGTGGCCAGCCTGTGCGGCTTTTCCGGGGCCAACTACCTGTGCCGGGTGTTCAAAAAAGAAACCGGCCAGTCCCCCGCACAATGGCGGGCGCTGGCCGGTCACACTGCGCAGTCCGGGCTTTCGCCCGAAGAAGCTCTGCGCGAGCAGGAACTTTATATTTAAGATCTTGCCGCTGCCTTTTTCTCGTTCTTCACCCGGTACATCGCGGCGTCTGCACGTTCTACTCAAGCATTCTGTTTTTTGCGGATATTTCACCGCTGGAACTCACACAGTCTGCTTTTTCTTCCGCAGCAGCAAAAACAGGGTCAGCAGCGCCGTCAGCAGCTCCGATGCCGGGAAGGCCGCCCACACGCCGTTCATGCCAAAGAGGGCGCTCATCACCAGCGAGCAGACCACAATGGCCGCCACGCCGCGGCAGATGGAGGTGACCGAGGCTTCCAGCGGGCGGTTGGTGGCGCTCAGGTAGCCCGCCGCCACGATGTTGAACCCGGCAAAGAAGTAGCCCACGAAGTACAGCCGCATGCCGTTGTGGGCAAACCGGGCCATCTGCGCCGAGTTTTCACTGTTGAACCAGCCCACCAGCGTGTCGGTCATGCCGAACACCACCGCGTACAGCACGGCCGCCAGTGCCAGCGCGGTGCAGCTGCCCAGAATGAGCAGCTTCCGGGCTCCGGCGCGGTCGCTGTGGCCGTAGCAGCGGCTCACCAGCGGCTGGGCACCCTGGGCCACACCGTTGAAAATGGCGGTGGCCACCAGCGCAAAGTTGGCCACGACGCCGTAGGCCGCCACGGCCACATTCCCGGCCAGACCCAGCAGCAGGAAGTTGAACACCGTCGTGGTCACGCCGGAGGACATCTCCCCCACAAAGCCGGAGATGCCCAGCTGGCAGCTCTGCCCCAGCAGCTTTGCCGAGGGCAGCTGCCGCACGAACTGCACCGTGTTGTCTTTTTGGAAGAAGTGGCGGCTGCAGATGGCGATGCTGAGCATCGGCGAAACGGCGGTGGCCAGTGCCGCACCGGCCAGCCCCAGCCCCATGGGGAACATGAAGATGTAGTCGAACACCACGTTGAACAGGCTGCCGCTCAGCGTCGCCACCATGGCCAGCGAGGGCGCACCGTCGTTGCGGACAAAGGCCGACACGATGTAGTTGCACATGAAAAAGGGCGTGAACAGCAGAAAGATGCGCGCATAGGGGATGCCCAGCGCCACGATGCCGGCATCGCCGCCCATGAGCCGCAGCAGTGTGCCGGGGCAGAAGATGCCCACCAGCACAAAGGGCACGGCCAGCAGGCAGGCGCAAAAGATGGCATTGGAGAAATACCGCTGTGCCGCCCGCTCCTCGCCCTGTGCACGGAGGATGGCGTAGCGGGTGGCCGCACCCAGACCGATCATGGAACCGATGGCAAAAATGAAGTTGTAGATGGGCAGGCAGAGGTTGAGCAGGGTCACGCCGTCGGTGCCCGCCGCCTGCGAGATAAAATAGGTATCGGCCAGAATATAGCAGGACGTGCCCAGCAGACCGAAAATATTCTGCGATACATATTTAAAGAACTGCTTTGTCAGATTCATCTTGGTTTTCCCTTTTTCCCGGAAATTGTCATACACAAAGCGGTATTGTAGCACACCCCGCGCGTCAAGTCAATTCCAAAACTGCCCTGCAGCGCAGAAAAACGAGGAGGCATTTCATGAACATCACCGAATTTGCCCAGTATGCCGGTGTATCCAAGGCGGCGGTGAGCCGCTACTTCAACGGCGGCTACCTCAGTGCCGACAAGCGGGCACGCATCGAGGCCGCTGTGGAAGCCACCGGCTACCACCCCAGCATGCAGGCCCAGATGCTGCGCACCCGCCGCACCCGGCAGGTGGGGGTCGTCCTGCCCAAACTGTCCAGCGACAGCTGCCCCCGCATCGTGGAGGGCATCGGCAGCGTGCTGGAAGAATCCGGCTACCAGCTGCTGCTCATCAACACCGCCAACGACCCGCAGAAGGAACTCCGCGCCCTGGACACCCTGTGCCGCCACACGGTGGACGGCATCCTGCTCATTGCCACCGTGTACACCCCGGAGCACAAGGCCGTGTTGGAGCGGATGCATGTGCCGCTGGTGGTGCTGGGGCAGCAGTTTCCGGGCTGCTGCAGCGTGTACCACGACGACTTTGGCGCGGCACAGGCTGCCACGGCCCACATGCTGGCCAAGGGCCGCCATGCCCCGGGCTACATCGGGGTCACCCTGCTGGACAAGGCCGCCGGGCTGCAGCGCCGGGCAGGTTTTGAAGCCGCCGTGAAGGACGCCGGGCTGCCGGTGCGGCCCCAGCGCATGGCGGTGGCAAAGTTCAGCACCGCGTCCGGCTACGAGCAGGCCGCCCGCCTGCTGGGCAGCGACCCCCGCATCGACTGCTTGTTCTGCGCCACCGACGCCATTGCTCTGGGTGCCATGCAGTACTGCCGGGAGGCAGGCATCCGCATCCCGGAGGATGTGATGATCGCCGCCGTAGGCGACAGCAGTGTGGGGCGCAATACCTTTGTGCCTCTGACCAGCGCCCACCTGCACTACAAGACCTCCGGCCGGGACGCCGCTGCCCTGCTGATGGACCTGCTCAACGACCCCCACACCGTGCCCCGCAGCCAGATGCTGGGGTATGAGCTGGTCTGCCGGGAGAGCACGGGGGACTGAGCGATATGAAACCATGTGAAATCAATAACAGAATGCATCCCAACTTTATGCCCTCTGCGAATGGAAATATTGCGCTGATTATCGTATAATCATGCCAGTGAAACCGATTACAACACAGTGGTCGGTCTTTGGAAGAGGAAGCATCAAGCAAAGGAGAAGTGCACTATGGATTACAAACACGCAGCACAACAGGTCCTGGACTGCATCGGCGGAAAGGACAACATCCTGTCGGCCGCACACTGCGCCACCCGCCTGCGTCTGGTCATCGCAGACAACGCAAAGGTCAACAAGCAGGAGCTGGAAAACGCCGAGGGCGCCAAGGGCGTTTTTGAGGCACAGGGCCAGCTGCAGATCATCTTTGGCACCGGCACGGTGAACAAGGTATACGACGAGTTCATCCAGCTGGCCGGCATCGAGGGCGGCAGCAAGGAGGACGTGAAGCAGGCGGCCGCCGCCAAAGCACCTTGGTATCAGCGAGCCATCAAGACCCTGGGCGACATCTTTGTGCCCATCATCCCCGCCATCGTGGCTTCCGGCTTCCTGATGGGCATCATGGAAGCGCTGAACTTCATGGTGAACAACGGTTTCCTGAACATCGACACCACCGGCTCGGTGTATGTGTTTGCCAAGCTGTTCTCTAATACGGCCTACACCTTCCTGCCCATCCTCATCGCCTACTCTGCCGCCAAGGTATTCGGCGGCAACCCCTATCTGGGTGCAGTCATCGGCATGATCATGATCCACCCCGACCTGCAGAACGCCTGGACCGTTTCCAACGGCATCAACGTGATGCAGCCGGTGTTCGGCGGCCTGTACTCGGTGCCGCTGGTGGGCTATCAGGGCCACGTCATCCCGGTCATCATCGCCGTGTGGCTCATGTGCCAGATCGAAAAGCGGCTGCACAAGGTGGTGCCCGCCATGTTTGACCTGTTCGTCACCCCGCTGGTGTCCGTGTTCGTCACCGGTTACCTGACCCTGGCCGCCATCGGCCCCGTGTTCACCAAGTTGGAAAACGGCATCATCACCGGCGTGCAGACCCTCATCACCCTGCCCTACGGCATCGGCTCCTTCATCATGGGCGGCCTGTACGCGGTCACCGTCGTGGCCGGCATCCACCACATGTACACCCTGATCGACCTGGGCCAGCTGGCCCGCTACGGCTATACCTACTGGCTGCCGCTGGCCAGCGCCGCCAACGTGGCACAGGGCGGTGCCGCTCTGGCTGTGGCCCTCAAGAGCAAGGACACCAAGGTCAAGTCCATGGCCCTGCCCTCTGCCCTGTCCGCCTGCATAGGCATCACCGAGCCTGCCATCTTCGGCGTGAACCTGCGCTACTTCAAGCCCTTCATCGGCGGCCTGCTGGGCGGTGCCTGCGGCGCATGGTACGCCAGCATCGTGGGGCTGGGTGCCACCGGCACCGGCGTCACCGGCATCTTCGGCATCCTGCTGCACCTGCACATGCCGCTGCAGTACATCATCATGATGGCCATCTCCTTCGGCGTGTCCTTCGCCGTGACCTGGCTCATCTGGAGCCCTGAGGAGGTCAAGGCATGAACGCACTCCAGCGCGATCTGAAAAAGCTGGTGCCTCTGGTGGAATCCCTCGGCGCGGAAAAGGCCGCCGCCGACCCCCACCGCCAGCGGTTCCACCTGCAGCCCCCGGTGGGCTGGCTGAACGACCCCAACGGTCTGTGCGTCTACGGCGGGCAGTACCACGCATTCTTCCAGTACGGCCCCTTCGACGTGAACGGCGGGGTCAAGCACTGGGGCCACGCCGTGAGCACCGACCTGCTCCACTGGGAGCAATTGCCGGTGATGCTCTATCCGGACGAACCTTTTGACTGCCACGGTGCCTACTCCGGCTCGGCCCTGGTGGAGGATGGCACCATGTACCTCTACTACACCGGCAACGTCAAGCACCCCGGCAATTTTGATTACATCAAAGAGGGCCGCGGGCACAACGTCTGCCTGGCCGTCAGCAAGGACGGCGTGACCCTCGACAGCAAGCAGTGCCTGCTGACTAACCGCGACTACCCCGCCGGGCTCACCTGCCATGTGCGGGACCCCAAGGTGTTCGCCTACGAAGGCCGGTACTACATGGTGCTGGGTGCCCGCACGCTGGAGGACAAGGGCGAAGTGCTGGTGCTGGAAAGCACCGATAAGCTCCGCTGGACCCACATCAACACCCTGACCACCCCGGAGCCCTTCGGCTACATGTGGGAGTGCCCGGACCTGTTCTGTCTGGACGGGCAGTGGTATCTGGCGGTGTCCCCCCAGGGCATCCAGTGCCAGAACGTCTATGGCTGCGGCTGGTTTGCCATCTACGGTGACTGGCGCGGGGACTGCACCCTGAGCGAATTCCACGAGCTGGACGCAGGCTTTGATTATTACGCCCCCCAGAGCTTTGTGGACGGCAACGGCCGCCGCATCCAGATCGGCTGGATGGGCATGCCGGACGCCGACTACGGCAACGCGCCCACCGTGGCCTACGGCTGGCAGCACTGCTTCACCGTGCCCCGCGTGCTGACGGCCGGGCCGGATGGCACCCTGCTGCAGAACCCGGTGCCGGAGCTGGACGCGCAGCGCAGCGCTGCCGCCCTGCATGCCGCCAGCGGCGAGGAAGTGTTCCTTGCCCCGCGCTTCGACCTGACCGCCGCACCCGCCGGAGACTTCTGCCTGACGGTTGCGCAGGGGGTGCAGCTGGTGTATACTGAACAGGACTGCACCTGCACCCTGCGCTTCACCGACCCCGCTCTGGCCGACGGCCGCACCGTGCGCCGCGCCCGGCTGGCAGCCCCCTGCCGCAGCCTGCGGGTGGTGGGCGACAATTCCTCGCTGGAAATTTTCCTGAACGGGGGAGCCACGGTGTTCAGCACCCGGTACTACCCTGCCCCCGGCGATGTGAACATAAAGCTGACCGGGGCAGCCTGTGAACTCTGCAATTTGTGATCTGGAGGTTTTCTATGCCCAGCAATACTCTGTTTTCCATCGGCGAAGCGCTGATCGACATGATCCCGTCCCGCGTGGGATGCGCCTTTGACGAGGTGCCGTCCTTCAGCCCGCGCACCGGCGGCGCACCGGCCAATGTCTGCGCTGCCTTTGCCCGTCTGGGCGGTGCCAGCAGCTTTCTCACCCAGCTGGGCGATGACCCCTTCGGCCACAAGATCGCACGGGAGCTGGAAGCCTGCGGCATCGACCTGAGCCATCTGGTGTTCACCGACAAGGCCAACACCGCCCTTGCCTTCGTGAGCCTGGAGGAGGACGGCAACCGCACCTTCAGCTTTTACCGCAAGCCCTCGGCCGACCTGCTGTATGCCCCGGAGCAGATCGACCTGGCCTGGTTCCGCGACGCTTTTGCCCTGCACTTCTGCAGCGTCTCGCTGGTGGACAGCCCCATGCGCCACGCCCATCTGGCCGCCATCGGAGCCGCCCGGGAGGCCGGTGCGATCGTGAGCTTTGACCCGAACCTCCGCTTTCCCCTCTGGCCCGACCGGGAGATGCTGCGCCAGACCGTGCTGCAGTTCCTGCCGCTGTCCAACATCCTGAAAGTCTCGGACGAGGAATTGGAGTTCCTCACCGGCACCGCCGACATCGAAGCCGCCCTGCCCCAGCTGTTTGCCGGGGACGTGCAGCTGGTGCTGTACACCTGCGGCAGCAAGGGGGCCTACGCCTACACCCGCGCTGCCCATGCCTTTGCCCCCTGCCAGAAGGTCAGGGCCGTGGACACCACCGGTGCGGGCGACGGCTTCATCGGCTCCTTCCTGTGGCAGCTGAGCCGGGACGGCGTGACGGTGGACAAGCTGGAAAAGCTGTCCTGCAAAAAGCTGGAGGAGTACCTGGACTTTTCCAACCGGTTCTGCGGCCTGAGCGTACAGAAGCACGGTGCCATCGACAGCTACCCCACCCTGCCCGAGATGGGCCTCTGATTTTCTCGCATCCTGCGCCCGTTCCGGCCTTTGCCGTCGGAACGGGCGTTTTTACTTTCCGCATTGTAATATCACATTCCAATATAACAGATATAACTTATTTCTGCACTCCTGTTTTTTGCCTGCCGGGTTGTGGTGGGCCGGAAGATGTGTTACCATAGAACCAACAGACAGGAGGTTCTTTATGCCGTTTGAATTCGCATTTCTGGACTGGCTGCAGCAGTTCCACAACCCGGTGCTGGATGCGCTGGCCGTCTTTCTCAACTACGCTGGTGAGCACGGTGAGATCTGGATCGCGTTCACGCTGCTTTTGCTGCTGTTCCGCCGCACCCGCAAGGCCGGGTGCGCCATGGCCACGGCGCTGGTACTGTATCTGGTGGCCGGGGACTGCATCCTCAAGCCGCTGTTCGCCCGGCCCCGCCCCTGCGACGTGAACACGGCGATCACCATTCTGGTCAAGCGTCCCCACGGGCACTCCTTCCCCTCCGGGCACACGGCCTCGGCTTTTGCGGCAGCCTTTGCGCTCTGGCTGCAAAACCGGAAGTTGGGCGTCCCCGCGCTGGTGCTGGCGGCTTTCATCGCCTTTACCCGGCTGTACCTGTATGTGCACTTCCCCACCGATGTGCTGGGCGGCCTTGTGCTGGGCATTGCACTGGGTTTCTTCGCCTCGTGGCTCGTTGACAGGCTGGCAAACAAACCTAAGAAAAAACAAATCGTATAATGTAAAACACCCTCCGCTGGAGCAGAACGGCTCCAATGGAAGGTGTTTTTATTTGCTTTGTCGGCCACACTTTACGGTACCGGCCCACCACAGCACTCCCCTGTGAGGGCCGAAAAAAGAAGAACCGCCGCGTCGTTCTCTTGTGTGATGCAGCGGCTCTTCTTTTGCAGATGGGATCTTGCTTTTCTTCCTGTTGCAGGGGCTTATTTCTTAGCTTCGGCGCGCTTGCCCAGTGCGTAGGTTGCAACGAATCCCAGGACCACAGCCACAATCATCACGATGACCGAGACGATAAGGTTGTAACTGGAACCGGTGGGGTCAATGTAGGCAGGCAGGCTGATGAAGCCCGGCGTGGAGATAACGTACTGGGTCATGCCCAAGATACCGGCCAACAGACCACCGATGCCGCCACCGATCATAGCGCCAATCAGCGGGTAGGTCTTGGGGAACAGCACACCGTAGACGCCCGGCTCGGTGATGCCGCACAGAGCGGTGATACCGGCGGAAACGCTGACGGACTTTTCTTCCACATTCTTGGACAGCAGGGATGCGGCCAAGCAGGCACCACCAACGGCCACGTTTGCGGGAGCCATGCCAGTGCAGATCAGCGGGTCAGAGTTGACAGCTGCCATCAGGGCAAAGACCACAGGGTAGGTAGCGTTGTTCATGCCAAAGAAAACCATCAGCGGAGTGGTGATGCCGATGACCATGACGGCCAGCGCGGGAACTGCCTGGTACAGAGCGTAAACACCGTTTGCCAGCCAGGTGCCCACGGTGTTGCCGATGGGGCCGAGAACGATCAGGGTGACAGGCACCGTGATCAGCATGGTCAGCAGCGGGACGACGATGGTCTTGAGAAAGACCGGGATATGCTTTTGCAGGAACTTGTAGACCACGCTCATGAACAGCACGCCCAGAATGACCGGGAACACGGTGCTGTTATAGCTGATAGCCTGCACCGGGATGCCGAAGAAGTCCAGACCTTCGGCACCGTTGATGCTGGAGTACAGCAGGATCGCGCCCAGAAATGCGCCCAGGAAACCATTGGATTTCAGGCGGGCAGCGGCTGCAAAGCCGATGAAGATGGGCAGGAAGTAGAAGGTCGCCTGGTTGATGGCGTAGAAGATGGTGTAGGTGCCAGACTCCGCCGAGACGCCGAACACGTTGGTCAGCAGGGACAGCACCGCACCAGTCAGGCCGCCTGCCACCAGCACCGGGATCACCGGGCTGAACGTGCCGCCGATGAAGGAGAGGATCGCGTTGCCGATGTTGCCGTGATCCTGTGCCAGATCCTTGGCTGCGGCCTCATCGTCCTGCACGCTTCCGCCGGCCTGGATGCCGTCGATCTTGACGACCTCTTCATACAGGTCAGGGACATCCTGGCCGATGACCACCTGATATTCGCCGTTCTGGATGATGACGTTCAGCACGCCGGGCACCTGCTTGACGGCATCGGTGTCAAACTTGGATCTATCCCGCAGTACAAGGCGCAGACGGGTCATGCAATGGGTCGCGCTGACAATGTTGTCCGCTCCGCCGGCCTGCTTGATGATGCCGGCCGCCATGGCCTTATAATCTTTCTTCGCCATTATTTCAGCATCTCCTTTCCCCAGTCCTGACCGTTGGAACGGATCAGCTTGGAGTACCAGTAGAAGGAATCCTTCCGGATACGTTTCATGGACAGCTCTTCCACGCTCTTGGCCGCGTTCTGCTCCTCATCGGTGGTGTCGATGTACACCAGACCGTAACGCTTTGCCATGCCATTGCCGGTGGACAGCAGATCGGTGAAGGACCAGGGGTTGTATGCGATGACCTCGCAGCCGTCCTCGATGGCCATGCCCAGCTGATAAATGTGCTCCCGCAAGTAGTCGATGCGGCCCTGATCGTGCACCTGGCCGTCGGCGTCCTTCGTCTCATGGGCGCCGTAACCGTTCTCGGTGATCATCATGGGCAGGTGATAGTGATCCCACAGGTAACGCATCTCATAGCGCAGGCAGGAGGGGTCAATCTCCCAATCCCAGTCGGTGTACTCGACATAGGGATTGCGGGTCAGAGCGTAGCGGCCCGGCTCCACGGGGAACACCATCTGGCCCTTGACGCCGTTCTTATTCAGCAGATAATCCTGCTGTTTTGCGTCATGCGGCGCATACTTTGCAACGTTGCTGCGGTAGCAGTTGACGGCGATGAAATCGATTTTGGCGCTCTTCATCAGTTCTGCATCGCCGGGCTGCATTCCGATGTCGATGTCGTTCTCTTTCCAGTAGTGCTTGATAAAGTTGCTGTACTCGCCGTAAACATAGGTATCGATCCAGAACTTCTCGGTGAACTCCTCGGCGTTCATAGCAGCGATCTGATCCTCGGGGCGGCAGGTCTCCGGGTAGATGGGCACGCAGCCGGGCACAGGGCCGATCTTGCCGCCCGCCACCATCTCATGGCAGGCGTTGACAGCCTTGGCATGGCACAGGTTCATGATATGGTTGATCTTCCACTGATCCTTGAACCAGTCGTCACAGCCCTTGCTGACGCCCAGCCAGTTGCCATAGCAGATCTGCATATTCTGCTCGTTCAGCGACAGCCAGTATTTGACCCGGTCGCCGAAGTTCTCAAAGCAGACGCGGCAGTAGTGCTCGAATCTTTCCACGGTGTCGCGGCTTTTCCAGCCACCCAGCTCATCCACCCAGACCGGCAGGTCGTAGTGATACAGGGTAACGATGGGGGTGATGTTGTGGGCCACCAGCTCATTGATCAGATCATTGTAGAACGCGATGCCTTCGGGGTTCACCTTGCCGTCTGCATGAGGGATGATGCGGGACCAGCTGAGCGAGAAACGATAGCTGGAGAAACCGCACTCTGCCATCAGGGCCACATCTTCCTTGTAGTGATGATAGTGATCCGCCGCATAGGTGTTATCCGCAAACGGCTTCTTGGTCTTGGAGTTCAGGTCGATGATGGCCGGCGTGCGTCCGCCATCGGCGACTCCGCCTTCCACCTGCCAGGCAGCGCTGGAAGCGCCCCACATGAAGTTGTCCGGGAATTTGGGGTTGTGTCCGTAATACATAGTGTGATCCTTTCCATCTTTGTCAGTCTGTTCTGCCGTCGCAGAAGCCCCCGCGGGTTCAATTCTTTGCAGGACTATCGTAACACATCTCCGACAAAAAATGGGGTTCGCGATGCGAACCCCGTTTGGATGGTTGAACAATTTATTCTTTTGTTTTTGAGCAGTTCCACGGTTTCACCCGTCATTCTGCACATCTTTGCACCCGCATTTTTTGAGAATCCGACAAAGGCAGTTCAGAAATTGGACCCTGCAGCAGGTCAGTCTCCCGGTATTTATTCACATAGTGGCTGTACAGGATATCAAAGAAATAGGTCATACCATACTGGGAGTACACCGTGCGGGCACCGCTGTTGTCCTTTTCGCTCAGGTAGATCACCTGATCGTAGCTTTTCCACATTTTTATGGCGTGGTTGACCGTCACCAGCACCTTATAGGCTGCAGCCTTCTGCACCATTGGCTCCATCAGGGTGGCAAAGTTGCCGGTGGCTGAAACTGTAATGAGCAGGTCCTCCGGTGTCAGCACTTTCAGATAATCCAGCGTATAGTGGGCATCGGACACGATCTGCACCAGCTTGCCCATGACCACCATGGACTGCTGGAAGCTGCGAGCCGCCATGCCGGAAAAATCCGAGGTGAAGAGCACCACATGTCGGCTGGCATGAATACTTTCGGCCAGCTTATCCAGTACAGCGGGAGTGGCAATGCGGTTGATCTCCTCCATCATCTCCCCGATGCTGCCGGAAAGGTGTTCCTTGTAGTCCGGACGCACGCTGTAGCCGATGAAGTAGTTGCACTGGCGCTTCCATTCATCGGCCTCAGCCTTCAGGTCGGAAAAGTTGTCAAAGCCGATGGACTGGCAGAACCGCCGGATGCCGCTGCGGGACACATAGCAGGCATCCGCCACGTCGTAGATGTTCAGATCCCGCAGCTGGTCGAAGTGATACAAAAAATACTGCGCCAGCACATAGTACGGGTCTTTCGGTTCACTTTCGTTCATCACTGCCAGCAATGCCGTCATCAGGCTGAAAGCCGTATTTTTCATGGTTTTCTCCTTCTCTGTTTTTGCAGGAATCACACCCCAAAGAATTCCTTGGCGATGTCGGCGCTGCGCTTGGCGTCCTTGGCGTACCAGTCTGCGCCGATCTTTTCGGCGTATTCCGGGGTGAGCACGGCACCGCCCACCATGATCTTGCAGTCCAGTTTGGCTGCATGCAGGGCGGCGATGGTCTCCTCCATGCTCTTGAGGGTGGTGGTCATCAGGGCCGAAAGGCCCACCAGATGCACATCCTTTTCCCGCACGGTGTCCACCACGGTCTCCACCGGCACATCGCGGCCCAGGTCGATGACCTCAAAGCCGTAGTTTTCCAGAATGACCTTGACGATGTTCTTGCCGATGTCGTGCACGTCGCCCTTGACGGTGGCCAGCACGATGCGGCCCTTGCTGGCGCTGCCCTCGCCCTTCTGGGCAATGACGTTCTTGATCTCCTCAAAGGCGCTCTGGGCCGCACTTGCGGCCTGCAGCAGCTGCGGCAGGAACAGCGTGCCCTTCTCGTACTTGGCACCCACGATGTCCAGCGCCGGGATCAGGGCTTCGTCCACCACTTCCAGCGGCTGCTTTTCGGCCAGCAGGGCGCGGGTCTGGGCGGCGGCGTCGCCCTTCAGGCCCTTTTCCACCGCCTTGATCAGCGCCGCATAGGGGCCGGAAATTTCAGCGCTCCCGTCGGAAGCTGCCGCCGCAGGCGCTGCCTGGGCTGCCTGCTTCAGGGCCGTGGAGGCAGGCACCCGGTTTGCGTAGCGCTCAATGTACTGCATGCTCTGCGCGTCCCGGTTGGTCAGCACGTTGTAGGCATATACGGCGGCCATCATCTCTTCACTGGAGGGGTTCATGATGGCCAGATCCAGCCCGGCATACATGGCCATGGTGAGGAAGGTGGTGTTCAGGTAGGGGCGGCAGGGCAGGCCGA
>OIXR01001820.1_pt1 | contig 13297 bp, 7 predicted proteins | sample 1587831 | NCBI WGS metagenome assembly OIXR01 (sample SAMN03283263) | human gut metagenome | biome: human-associated habitat; material: feces | host: Homo sapiens | place: USA | collected 2013
GATCAACTGGGAGAAGAAAAAAGAACTGGTGGAGAGCGGAGAGATTGACTGTATCATGGGCTGCTTTTCCATGGAAGGGCGTCTTGATGATTACCGCTGGGCGGGACCATATGTAGCAAGCCGTCAGGTGGTTGCTGTAAATGAGAATAGTGATATCTATAAACTGAGTGATCTGGAGGGTAAGAACCTGGCTGTTCAGTCCACAACCAAACCGGAAGGTATCTTTCTGAACCGGACGGATGAGAGAATCCCAAAGCTGGGCAATCTGATCAGCCTGGGACACAGGGAGCTGATCTATACATTTCTGGGAAAAGGATATGTAGATGCAGTTGCAGCACACGAGGAATCTGTTGTCCAGTATATGAAGGATTATGACGCAAGCTTTCGTATCCTGGAAGAACCTTTGATGATCACTGGAATAGGTGTTGCTTTTGCGAAAGAGGATGACAGAGGAATCTGTGAGCAGATGAGCCAGACGCTGGAAGAAATGCGTCAGGATGGCACATCTCTGAAAATCATTGAAAAATATCTGGATGATCCCCAGAAGTATTTGGAGGTGGATGATCTTGGATATTAAGAGAAAGAAAAAAGAAAAACGAATCCGGCTGCTCGGTGGTCTGATTGGAATCTGTGTGGCTGTAGTCTCTCTGATTTATATGCTTACGAGTGCACTTGCCATCTATGACAGTACTGCAGATAGAGTAACATTTTCTGATTTTGTAAAAGACAATATGCTTGCTTTTTTTGTCGCTGTAGGATTATTTGTACTTAGCATAATTAGCATTATCCTTGTACTTTTACAAAAGGCAAGAAAAGCAGAAGCTGTCGCAAAGCTTGTGGCCGGAATGAATGATCATATAGCAAAGCCGATCTAGGTTGATAAGCTGCTGTCGACATTAAAGACTATATTGACGGAAAATATAATTTTATAAGAAGTGGTGAAAGAAATGAAAATATCTGACAGAGTCATCCTTCCTTTGGTTGGAAGTGCCTTTCAATCGGGAAAAGCAGCAGAAGCAATTGAGAAAATAGAAGATAAGGAACTGGCGCGGATTGCACAGGGAGAATATTATTTCTTCTCGGCGCAGGCGGAAAAATGTGTGGAGACGGTAAAAGATTATCTGGATCACGATGATGTGATGCTCCGGCTATCGGCGGATATGCTTTACACATTTGCGAATCTTACACTTGGAGATCCTCAGGCAGCACAGCGTACAAGGGAAGATGTACATCAGTGTTTGACCCAGGCAATGCAGGAGGATGCACCTGTGAATGTAAAAGCGGCCTGCCTGTTCGCATTTTATGTAATCAGCATATTTCTTCATATACCGCCGGAGGAAGGAACACCGCCGCTTCAGCAGTACATTCCGTATCTGCCAATCGGACAGCGGTTATTTGCGGTGAGCCTTCTGGCGCATGAGATTTATCTGAGACAGGATTATGCTAAGGCAAAAGGTGTTGTGCAGGGTGCATTTCTGATGGCAGACGGAGTATACCCGATCTCCATGATTTATCTGGGCTGTGTGCAGGCAATGTGTCAGATCAATCTGAAAGAACAAGAAGAGGCGATTCAGACGGTGAGCCAGGCATGGGAGTGGGCAAGATTTGACAAATTCATGGAACCATTTATCGAGTATCATGGTCTGCTGCAGGGAGTTTTGGAAGTCTGTATCCGGAAAAAAGAGCCGGAAATGTACAAGAAGCTTGTAGATGGTGTACTTGCATTCAGCCGTGGCTGGATGAAGATTCACAATCCCAAGATGCAAAAGGCAGTGACGGATCTTCTGAGCCCGCTGGAATTTTCCATAGCCATGCTGGCGTGCCGTGATTGGACGAACCAGGAGATTGCAGAACATTTGGGACTGTCTGTGAATACGGTGAAGCATTATGTCTCCGGAATTCTGGAAAAACTACAGATTGATAAACGCGATAAGATTAAAGAATTCGTAAATCAATAGAATAACAGGATACGAAAAAGTGTCTGTTTTACAAAAGGAATTGTAAAACAGGCACTTTTTGGGCTTTCAACGGGCATGTGAGGAATGTATTTTTTTTGATACAATATGTATAGAGACTTATTTTTGAGAAAAAAATGAGGAGGGATAATACATATGAAGAAACGTCTGGTCAGTATGATTTTGAGCGCGGTGTTGTTTGCAACATCAGTGCCGGTCGCAGCATTTGCTGAAGATGCGAATACGCAGAATCCGGTTATGCATTCGGAGGAAGGAACGTCTCAGGGTTCGAATGCGCGGAAGGAATCTGGCATTGACTATAAGAAAAATGGAGGAACGTTTGCAGAAGGTTACACGGCTCCGTCTAATTACGATGAGCCGGTGACAGAGCTTCCGGGAGCGGAGCAGATCACAAAAGCGGGATATGAATTTGCCGGCTGGTATGATAATGAGGAGTTTAACGGAGAGCCGGTTACTTCGCTTAGCACTGCGGATCATTCCGGCAGCGTTGTCCTCTATGCAAAGTGGACGGAACGCTACTACTATGTGGATATTCCACAGACGGTCAATGCGGATGGGGATAAGCTTACGATAAAAGCGGATGCAGGTGGATTATATGACAAGGATCATGTGAGCGTGACAGTCCGGTCTGAAAATGACTGGAAATTAAAGAGTGGATTACATAGTCTTGCATATGAACTGAGAAATCCGCAGAGTGGTTCGGCACTGGAAAATGGTTCGGTTGTCGCAAGTCTTACGAAAGATGAGAGCCATAAGCAGCAGGAATATAACTGCAACATTCTGGACAAACCGAACTATACAGGTGATTATACAGATCACCTGACTTTTGACATTGCATTTCAGGATACAGCGTACAACATTACATATGAGACAAATGGCGGGACTATCACGAAGAAGAATCCGCAGCAGGCAGATCAGATGATCACAGTAACACAGGAGCAGTACCAGGCAGGAACCGTTCTGAAGGATCTGCCGGTACCGGTGAAAAAGTCCAGTACATTTCTTGGCTGGTGTTACGATGAAGCATGCACCAGATATGTGGACAGTAAGGACCGTCTTCTGAGTGATGTGACATTGTATGCCTCTTATGCAGACAACCAGCCGATGGAAGAGGTGTCCATGGCGACTTATGCCAGAGCAAATGATGTGGCAGCAGATTTTACGATTCCGATGACGGATACAAGTGCTGCCATGACGCCTGACCAGGTGCGGAAAAATTTCACGATAAAAAACGTGACAGATTCTTCCGAAACGGTTACGGTAGATGTGACCGAAGGAGCAGACCATACATTTACGATCAGCAATCCGAACGGATGGACACCGGGGGCAGCCTATAAGCTGGAGCTTCAGGAAAAGGCGTTATATTTTACAGGATTTGACCCGACGATCCGTGTCTATGATTTTACGGTCTACCGCGAAGAAGTCAAAAATGTAGAGTTAAATAAAGAGATCAAGTATATTCATAAGAAAGAGCTTTCCAATCTGACTGTAAATGGAAAGAAAGTAGAGGAAGTTTCAATCGCGGCAATGACGATTGGAACAGACGGTTCCCTGACCGAAGAAGGCAGTGATACGACCGGAACATTTACTTATAAGAAGCAGTTAGAAGTCGGCGACCAGGTCGCAATTTATTCCGGTGATGTGATCCCGACCATGGATATGTCCTCTGGTGACAACAGTGATGTGTCATTTATCGAGATTACAGGAGCGGATGGGGACAAGTATACATATCTTGGCTCCAGACCGGAAGACGTGCTCTTTATGCCGGATGTGCTGCCGCTTTCTATGGACAAAGATCAGGACGGTGACCCGGATAATAACAGTGTAACGATTAATGTCAGCGACCTGACCTTTGGTGATGATGCTATGAGCCGGGCTATGGATCTGGACAGTGAGACAACCGTAGATGAGGGCGATTATCTGGCACTTTACACAGGTACAATGGGAGAAAATGGAAGCGGAACCGTGTCTCTCTATGGAGAGATTACGAATGTTCTGTTATCAGGAGAAAGATACATAGTAAGCTATATGCCTGTGAGCGAAGAAGATATGCGCCAGACTATGGACGTGTACCAAAAGGAAAATGTAGAAGGGGAGGACCTTCTGGAAGATACCGATGTGCAGGCGCTGGAAGAGGATATTGAGACACAGGCAGTAGACAGCGGATTTGCATCCGAAGTGGCAGAAAGAGTTGCCGATGCGGCAATGGAGACAGAATCTTTTGAGGAGCTTCAGGAATCTCTCAAGGAAGATATGAATGCAGACATCATGGTTCAGAGCCAGGGCTATGGCCAGTTGAGAAAGGCAAGAGCCGCAGGCGGGGCAGGTGGTTCCCGTGTGGAATTAGGAGTACCGACGGTAAAAGCAAATCTCGGCACGACACTAAAACATTTTGACGGAGATGTGAGTGGACTAAGGCTTGCACTGGAGATCGGCGTGCCGATTACAGTTCATGTGAACCGGGGCGCAGACATCGAGATCATGATCACGGCGACATTTGAACAGGAAGTGCGAGTATCCATCGATGTGGACGGTTCAGCCGTGTGGAAAACATGGGGATTTATTCCGTACATTGCAGATTACCGCGTAACGGCATCTTTGGAATTATATGAATACACAGGAATCGGACTGAATGTCAACTTCAAGACTGCAGAAACCGGAAACCCAGTATCTGATTCCAGTTTGAAATTACGAAAAGGTGTCAACAAGATTACCGAAGAGCTGAAGAATATGATGGAGAATGGCGAAGATTATCTAAATTCTGCATCAGGTCTCGTCAGTGGCGGAGATGAAATATCCGTATCCAAGTCTCTGGCAGAGAGGTACTCGGAACTTCTGGCAGACGAGGCAGACTGGGTGGAAATCTACAAGCGTCCGCTGGTAGACCAGCATTTCCGTGTGCTTCTGATCATTGATATTCAGGTGAAGCTGGAATTCGTTGTTTCCGCAAATGTGAACATTTCCATCGGAATGACGTACTGGTATAAGAATGCGAAAGAGTATGTCTTCTGTGTACGGGTCAAAGAGCGGACGGCGACCAATGATACGATAGATCTGGTAGAGGAGCAGTATGAATTTACGGCATATGCTATGGGAACTCTTGGCATCAAAGCCGGTGTGAGACTGACGGTGCGTGTGGGATTATTATCAACGTCCATCGCCAGTGTCGGTATCTCGGCGGATGTGGGCGGTTATGCACAGGTCTGGGGTTACCTCTACTACGAATTGAAGTATACGGCATCGGCAGGACGAAGCAGCCGTGCTATGGGAGCTATGTATCTGGAAATCGGTATTTATCTGGAAGTGAAGTTCGAGGCACAGGCACTGTCCAATGCATTTACCTATAATCCGACACTTTACGAAAATGAGTGGCCGCTTTATAAGGTAGGTGTTCTGGAAAATGTACTGGATTTTGCTTATACCCAGGATAAGGTTGCCGAGATTAATATGAAGCGAGAGATTCAGTCGGTTCAGATCCCGGATGAATATTTCAAGATGCAGTACATGGATATGAAGACCGGACTGGACGACGGAAAATATTACGAGAAGATTTACGAAGATGATACAAAGTATTTCAACATTTCCATGACGAACAGTGCGTTTACGTATGATCCGGCGACCAATATTATCCGTGTAAATCCAGGTGATGAGCCGGAGCAGGACGGTGAGATGATCATTACATGGAAAAACCAGGAAGGTACCTTTAATACAAAGCCATGTGCAAGAAAGATCAAGCTTCACTGGGACCGCCTGCGAGATGGTTACTATATTGCATTCCAGAGTAATGGCGGATCTTTCGTCGATGCAATTACCGGAAAATATAACGCAGAGATCAAGAAGCCGGAAGATCCGGTAAGACTCGGATACACATTTGCCGGCTGGTATGAGGACATGGATCTTACCATTCCATACACAATTCCGGAAACCATGCCGGAAGAAGACAGACTTGTCTATGCAAAATGGGAAGCAGCCGATGTGGGTTATACCGTCGTAGACTATATAGAAGGAACGAATGGAACCTATGAAGCACAGACTCCGGTCAAAATGAGTGGCAGGACGGAAGAGGAAGTAAGCCCGGTTCCAAAAGAGCGTACGGGATTTGTAACACCGCCGCAGCTTACGGAGACTGTAAAAGCAGACGGCAGCCTGGTCATCAATTACTATTATGCAAGAAATAAATATACACAGACATTCAAGTCCGAAAAAGAGACGGAGAATGGAACGGAGACAGAAGTGATCGCAGACGGAAATTACCGATATGGAACCATGATGCCGACACCGGCAGTCTACAGACCGGGATATGAATTCCTTGGCTGGGAGGACGAAGAAGGCGCTGGGGTTCCAAAGGAAGTTCCATCTGAGAATAAGACCTACATTGCAAAATGGAAAGCACTGGAAGGCATTACTTATACCGTGAAATACTACGTGCAGAATACGGATAACAGCGGATACAGCTTAAGCGAGACTGCGGCTCTGACCGGACAGATGGGAGAGGAAGTCACAGCAAAAGCAGCAGATTTTGACGAGAAAGTCTATCACTTAAAAGGTGAACTGCCGAAGGGAACGATCAAGGCAGATGGCAGTCTTGTACTGAAAGTGTACTATGATCTGAATGAGTACAAACTGACCTTCGATGCAAAAGGCGGAGAATCAGACCAGACAGAAGTGACGGCAAGATATGGTGACAAGATTGCATCACCGATGCCGACAAGAAAAGGCTATGTATTTGAAGGCTGGTATACAGACGAGGCATGTGAGAGCGCATTTGGCCAGACGATGCCGGCAAAAGATATGACGGTCTATGCAAAATGGGAGAAGCAGAAAGTCAACTATACAGTCCGGCATCTGCTGGAAAAACTGCCAGATGCAGAAAAAGAAAATCCGGGTGGAGATAAAGAAGAGTATCCGGACTTAGATAAACCGGTTGAGGAAGAAAATCCATATATCTTATATGAAGAGGAAGTCTTTGCGGCATATCCAGAAGATAAAGTGACGCCGGACGTGAAGCGTTACGAAGGCTTTACTTCACCGGCAGCACAGACCACGACAGTGGACGGAAACGGCAACACAGTTATTGAGTACAAGTATGCGAGAAATGTCCATAAGCTGAAGCTGGTAGACCGAGGGGTCGATGAAAATAATATGGAAGGATTCGGAATGCCATTTGGTGCGGCAATTACAGAAGTAGCGATCCGGAGTGGATATTGCTTTGAAGGCTGGTATACAGATAAAGATTTCAAGAATCGATTCGATGGAACCATGCCGGACAAAGATCTGACGCTCTATGCAAAACAGACACCAGTGATGAGCAGCTATACCGTCTATCATTATAAAGAATCTGTAGATGGTTCTTACTTTGGCCTGACGGACGAAGAAGTATTAAGCGGCCTGACAGAATCAGAAGTGACTCCGCAGCCAAAACAATATGAAGGATTTACTTCACCGGAGGCCAAAACAGGACAGGTAAATGGCTGGGGCGGACCGGATATCTGGTATCACTATAAGCGGAACAGCTACAATCTGACTTATGTCCTGAACAATGGAGAAGATAACAAGACTTCAAAAGTCCGCTATGAGGCAGAGATTACAAATACTCCGTCGCGGACAGGCTATGCATTTGCAGGCTGGTACACGGATGAAGCACTGACACAGCCGTACGTACAGACGACCATGCCGGCACATGACCTGACACTCTATGCAAAATGGGAAGCCGGAATGAAGACTTATCAGGTGAGACATTATCAACAGTCTATTGGCAATTCAGAGCAGTATGATCTGGCAGAGACAGAAACTGTCACAGCTAAAACAGGAGAACATCTGACGCTGGCAGTAAAAGCGTATGAAGGATTTACAGCACCAAAGCCGGTTAGCTATGATGTGGTAGACGATGGAGAGGTTACGTATGTAGATTACAAATATACGCGTGACCGCCATCAGGTAACGATCCATTACAATAACGGTAATGACAGCGAGACAAAAGAACTTGCATATGGTGAGAAATGGGAGGAAAAACCATATCGTGCCGGTTATGTATTTGCAGGCTGGTATACAGACGCAGAGTTTAAAAAAGCATTTGACGGAGTGGTTCCGGCACGTGACATCACACTTTATGCAAAATGGGATGTGCAGAGTGTAAACTACACAATCAAGCATTGTCTGCAAAATGCCAATGATGACGGATATTCGTTGGGAGCACAGGAGAACTTCAATGCCGATACGGATACGGTTGTCACACCGGAAGTAAAGAACTTTGATGGATTTACAGCACCGAAGAAACAGCAGGTGACAGTCGAAGGTGATGGAAGAACAACGGTTATTTACCGTTACACAAGAAATGTGCATACGCTGACGCTTAAGAACTACGATGGTAAGACAGATAAGACGGTAGAAGCAAGATATGAAATGTCCATACCGAAGCCGACAAGAGCCGGTTATGCATTTGCAGGCTGGTATACAGATGCAAAATGTACGAAAGAGTACAAAGCGAATATGCCGGATCAGGATCTGACACTCTATGCAAAATGGGAAGCAAACATTGTCAACTATGTAGTAGAACATTATCAGCAAAATGTACAAGGTGATGGTTATACGCTGAAAGAAAGCAGTCATGCACGGGCGGCTGTGGATAGCGAAGTGACACCAGAAGTCATGAAATATAAAGGCTTCGAGGAACCAAAGACAGAGAAAGTTACCATTTCCGGAGACGGACAGACGACAGTGAAGTACTACTATAAGAGAAAGGTACATACAGTCACATTTGACGCAAATTCCGGAACATTCGCTGCAGAAAAGGGCGAGGACGACAGTAAGATTGTCGTGACCGGACGCTATGGTGCGAATATCACAGTGCCGAAAGCGCCGGCAAGAACCGGATACCAGTTCCTTGGCTGGGACGAAGACGTTGAAATGACGATACCGGATAAAGACCTTACCTATAAGGCACAGTGGCTGAAGATGGAATACACACTTCAGTTCAAGACAGGCGGAGGAACAACGATTGAGCCAATCAAAGGAAATTATGGTGACAAGATAAATACACCAGAAAATCCGACAAGAAAAGGATACATTTTCAAAAACTGGAGTAAGAATGGCAAGAAAGTCGATAACCTTCCGACGACTATGCCGGCAGAAAGTCATATTTACACAGCAATATGGGAGCGGGAGACATACCAGATTACTTATGACTTAAATGGCGGAAGCATGAAGTCCGGGGAGAAGAATCCGACGACTTACAACGTGGACACCACCGTATTTAAACTGAAAAATCCAGTCCGCGCCGGATATACATTTACAGGCTGGAGTGGAACCGAAATTACAGGAGTAAGTGACAATGTGTCTGTAAAACAGGGCTCTATAGAAAAACGGGAGTATAAGGCGAACTGGAGAGAGAATACATATCAGATTACATTTATCTTAAGCGGTACGGAGGCAAAAGGTTCCATGGCAGCCAAGACGGTCAATTACACGGAAAATGTAACACTTCCAAAATGCGGATTTACATGCAAAGGCCACTCCTTTAAGAGATGGTACACCGTGGATAAGAAGGGCAAGAAGACTTATTACTCTGACCGACAGAAGGTGTCGAAGCTGACCGATGTGAATGGAGGCGTTGTGACACTCTATCCGGAATGGGAGGCAAATGTGTACAATGTTACATTTGACTATGGTGACGGAAGAGCGAAGACAGTTAGAAAGACCAAATACGGTGATAAGTACCAGTTCCCGTCAGATCCGACTCGTTACGGCTGGGAGTTCAAAGGCTGGAAAAAAGAAGGAGCCAACACAGCATTTGACATGAGTACGAAAGAGCTGCAGCTTCAGGACGCAAAAAATATTACCTTATACGCAAGCTGGAAAGCGAACCAAAAATATTCTTACAGACCATCAAATTCCGGCAATACATATCGTGTGACAGATAAACATGAGTATACCAGATTTACTTATTATGTAGACGGTAATCAGACTTCTGTAAAGACAACCGGAGACAGTGGACTGGATCCGGCAAGATATCATTTGAATATGAAGAATATTTCCTATAATGCAGTACATCAGAATTATTCAAAGATGAGGATTAAGATTAGTTACAAGATTAAAATGCTAAAAGATGGTTATTCAGATCTGAGAATTTCCTACCATACGAAATCCGATAATAAGGATCACACAGAGTGGAAGAAAAATACGGAGGATCTGAAGAAGAAAAACGGTAAAACGATTACCTGTGAATATACACTTACGACCGGAAGCAAGATTGATGTGGACAGTCTGACGCTGGAATTTGATGCACATGGAGTAGGACCGGATCGATATGAACTCAGCAATCTGAATGTAGATATTACATTTGAGTAGGAGGAAACAGATGAAAGAACATACAGGAAAAAATAAAATATTTATTGTCATTATCATCTGTCTGTGTGCGGTCATCATTGCGGGACTGATTTATTTCATGAAATTAAAAGGAGGTTCAGATTCGGCATTTAAGCCGGATCTGGATCCAAATGCGAAGACCCAGACGGCAGACGATACCGGGGAAAAGCCGACAGGAATCCGGATACCTGGCTATCCGACCATTACGATCGAGGCAGACAAAAAAGACGTGCAGATGAACCTGATGAATCCGGAAGGAAACCCATGTTACTTTACATTTGAAATCGTGCTTAACGACACAGATGAGACCATCTACACATCGAAGATGGTGGAGCCGGGGAAGGCGATTACAGAGGTGACATTAGAGAAGGCACTTGCAGCGGGAGAATATCCGGCGACCATCAAGATTACGACAGCATCACTCACCGATGGCTCTGCTATGAACGGGGCAAATGTAGAGACTACATTAATTGCACAGTAACAGGAGGGGAGAATGATGAAAAAGAGAAGTATAAGAACAGGAATTCTTTTCGCACTATTGACTCCGGTGCTGTTAATATGTGCAGAAAATCCAATCTATGCAGCAACCACCCAGACGGCGGGAAGTGCGACAGTCAGTTATCATGTGGACCCGGCTTACCAGGTGACGATTCCGGTAGATACAAGCATGCGGTTTAATGAGACAGAAACCTCTTACGGGAATATTGTAGTAGAGCAGGTGCAGATTGAGGATGGAAAATGTATCCAGGTGTCATTGCTATCTGATCTTAACTTAAAGAATTCCAACAATTCAAAGGCAGTGATTCCTTATCAGATTTTGGCGCAGGATGAGGCGGGAAGCCGGCCATTTACATCAGCGCAGTATACAAAAGCCGGGGAAGAGACACCTCTTACTATCGCGATTAAAAAAGAAGACTGGAAGAAGGCGGCAGCCGGAGAGTACGCAGATACGGTGACATTTACTATATCATACGTGGACAAAAGTGAGTAAGGGGGCGTGCATATGAGGAAAAAGACAGAAAATTTGGATATCATTGTGGATAAAAAGACTGTCCGCATTACAACGGCAGTGTTTGTGACAGTGATGACTATGCTGGCTGCAATCGCAGCGATGTTCTTTACGACCATGTCCGTTCTGGCAGCAGATGCAGGAAGCTCATCGAATTCCCAGAGCACCATCAGTACAACCGTGCCGGACTCCCATAATATCCGTGTGGAAAAAAGTCACGCAGATGTAGTGATAGAAGGGGAAGAAGATCAGATAGAAGGCAACATAGATAACTTTGTTGTGGATCGTTTTGCCGAGCCGAAGATACGGATCGCACCGGAGGAAGGATGGAAGGTTTCAAAGATACTCCTGAACGGAGAAGACGTTACGGAACAGTTCAAAGACGGATATCTGACACTGGAAGAAGTCTGCGAGGATCTGACACTGGCCATTGAGACAGCAGAAGATACCAGCGGCGGCGAAAGCAAAGACCCGGATAAGGATAAAAATCCGGGAAAAAATCCAGATAAGGATAAAGATCCGAATAAAGGAACACCGGGCACTGGAAAGAGACATGAATCAGAAAAAAAGACGCCGTTAAATAAGCTGAAAAACCAGATAGCAGCAGTCACAGGAGACGAAGCAAGACCGATGCTTTATGCACTGGCAGCAATTGCAGCAGCAGCTGTGATCAGTGTGACGGTTATAAGAAGAAAAAATAAATAACAAAAGGGCGTATCGGTACAGATATCAAAAGATTTTATCCCCCTCTCAGGTGTCATGCATCTGGGAAGGGGATAAAATATTATACAGGCATGACCTTTTCCCAATTAGCCGGTACATATTCTGGAAATGTAAACCCCTCGTATTTTGCAACAGGAAAAAAGATAAACAGTATATAACAGTTGACAACAGTACTATACTGTTATATACTGTTTGCAACAGGAGGAAACATATGAAGATTATAATCAATAATTCGTCGATGGTACCAATCTATGAACAAATTATGGAGCAGATCAAAGCACAGATTATCTCCGGAGAATTAAAAGAAAATGATATATTGCCGTCCGTGAGAACGATGGCAAAGGAACTGAAGATCAGTGCACTTACAGTGAAGAAAGCATATGACAATCTGGAAGCGGAAGGCATGACAGTCACGGTTCATGGGAAGGGAACTTATGTTGCGGCATCCAATACACAGCTGATGGAAGAAGAACGCAGAAAAGAAGTTGAGACAGATCTGGAAGCAGCGATCCAGAAGGGAAGGTGCTGCGGAATGAAAGAGGAAGAGATCCGTTCATTATTTGAACTCATCATGGAGGATGAATACTTATGTTAGAAATCAAAGGGGTTAAGAAAAGCTACGGCGAATTTCAGTTAGACTGTTCATTAAATGTAGAAAAAGGAAGAATTACTGGTCTGGTCGGAGAGAACGGAGCCGGTAAGAGTACCTTATTCAAAGCAATGCTCGGACTTATTTCTTATGATGGCGGCGAGATAAAGATCATGGGAAAAACACCGGAACAGTTAGGTGAAAAAGAGAAAGAAGAGTTGGGAGTTGTTCTGGCAGAAGCCGGATTCAGCGGTTATTTGAAAGGGAAAGATGTTGAGGCAGTTCTGGCAAGATTGTATCCAAGATTTGAAGCAGAAAAATTCCATCTGATGTGTGACAGATATCAGATTCCGTTGAATAAATTTATAAAAGAGTATTCAACAGGTACGAAAGCAAAATTGAATCTGATCATTGCATTGACACACCAGGCAGAATTTCTAATGATGGATGAGCCGACAGCAGGGCTTGATGTCGGAGCAAGGGAAGCGATGCTGGACATTTTAAGAGAATATATGGAAGAAGAGCCGGAGAGAAGCATCCTGATCAGTTCACATATTTCTTCGGATCTGGAGCATCTGTGTGATGACATCTATGTGATTCATAAAGGAAAGATTGTACTTCATGAAGAGATGGATA
>OIXR01001821.1_pt1 | contig 13289 bp, 9 predicted proteins | sample 1587831 | NCBI WGS metagenome assembly OIXR01 (sample SAMN03283263) | human gut metagenome | biome: human-associated habitat; material: feces | host: Homo sapiens | place: USA | collected 2013
TATTCATTCCTGTATTTCCGGGAACAAACTGCGAATACGACAGCACACGTGCTTTCGAACGTGCAGGAGCAGAGGTTGATGTCAAAGTATTCAAGAACCTGACAGCAGAAGACATTCACGATTCCGTGGAACTCTTCACCAAAGCAATCGACCAGGCACAGATTATTATGTTCCCTGGCGGATTCTCCGCTGGTGATGAACCGGATGGTTCTGCAAAATTCTTTGCAACTGCATTCCAGAATGCAAAGATCAAAGAAGCAGTAGAAAAACTGTTGAATGAAAGAGATGGACTGGCGCTCGGTATCTGCAACGGATTCCAGGCACTGATCAAACTGGGACTGGTTCCTTATGGTAAGATTGTAGGACAGACAGCGGATTCTCCAACATTGACATATAACACGATTGGACGTCATATTTCAAAGATGGTCTACACAAAAGTTGTGACAAACAAATCACCTTGGCTTGCAGGTGCAGAGCTCGGAGGGGTTTACACAAATCCGGCTTCCCACGGAGAAGGTCGTTTTGTAGCGAGTGAAGAGTGGCTGGATCAGTTATTCGCGAACGGTCAGGTAGCAACACAGTACTGCGATCCGTCAGGAAATATCAGTATGAACGAAGAGTGGAATGTCAATGGCTCCTACCGTGCGATCGAAGGTATCACAAGTCCGGATGGAAGAGTACTTGGAAAGATGGCACATTCCGAACGCCGCGGTGATTCTGTAGCAATCAATATCTACGGAGAGCAGGATCTGAAGATCTTTGAATCAGGTGTGAAATATTTTAAATAAAAGAATGGTTTGATTTGAAAAACAGACTTGTATTTTTGTGACAGTCTGATATAATTTAATTTGTAATTAATAGCAAAGGCTGTTACTGGTAATGCAGGCAAGACCGAGAACAATGAGGAGCATGAGATTATTGCACCTCTTGTCTTGGTCTTTTTTTATGAAAAAAGCAGGATAATACAGATACGGCCGATCTGTAAACAGTGCAAAAAGCAGCCGGAAAAGGAGGTAAATATGGATTATAAAGCAATAGGTAAAAAAATAATAAGTCTGGTTGGCGGGACAGAGAATATCAGGCAACTGACACATTGTGCAACACGCTTGAGGTTTGAGTTTTATAAGAAAGAAAAAGTAGATGTAAAAAGTATAGAAAACATTCCGGGAGTAATTGGAGTTGTAGAAAAAGGAGGGCAATTTCAGGTCATTATAGGAAATGAAGTGCAGACTGCTTTTCGGGCAATTTCTGAGGAAATGAAGCATAGTGAGGAGAATGATGGAAACAGAGAACTGGACCGGGAAGAAAAAACGACGATTGTCAATCGGATCATAAGTGTGATTTCTACTACATTCACACCGGTGATTCCGGCATTGATTGGCGGAGGTATGATAAAGGCAGTACTTTCTATTCTGGTTTTGGCAAAACTGGTAGATCCGTCAGAATCCACTTATAGTATTTTGACATTTATTTCAGATGCACCATTCTATTTTATGCCGGTTCTATTGGCATATGGAGCAGCTATGAAATTTAAGTGCAATCCTATTCTGGCAATCACAATGGCGTGCGCATTACTTCATCCATCCTGGAACGGTATGGTGGAAGCGGGAGAGTCAATTACTTTTTTTGGGATACCAGTAGTATTGGTAAATTACTCATCTTCTGTAGTACCGATCATCCTGAGTGTTTGGATTATGTCTTATGTAGAGCGATTTGCAGAGAAATATTCTCCGTCAGTGATTAAATTTTTCCTGAAGCCGCTGCTCATAATGTTTATTGCGATCCCGATTGCGCTTTTGGGAGTTGGACCATTCGGAAATTTGCTTAATGATATTGTGCAGACAGGAGCAACTGTGTTAAATGAAAAAGTAAGCTGGCTGATTCCCATGCTGATGGGAGCGTTTCAACCATTTTTAACATTAACAGGAACCGCATGGGCAATGACACCGATTGCAACGGGACAGATTTCTTCACTTGGATATGAAGTCGTCAATGGTCCGGGAATGCTGGCTTCGAATATTGCGCAGGGGGGAGCCACTCTTGCCGTAGCCTTTAAAACGAAGAACAAGGAGTTGAAGCAAATGGCGGCATCTTCTGGATTTACAGCAGTGATGGGAATAACAGAGCCTTGTCTTTATGGTGTTTTGTTAAAATTAAAACGTCCTTTGATTGCATCTATGATTGGTGGTGCAGCAGGTGGGATTTATGCAGGTATATCGGGACTTGTGCGTTATGCGTTTGTATCGCCGGGACTTACTGCTATTCCAGCTTTTATTGGAGAGAATCCGTGGAATGTAGTGCATGCATTGATCACAATTGTAATTTCCTTTGTGGTAGGATTTGCGGCGTCATGGCTGCTTGGTTTTCAAGAAAGTACGGAAGTGGAAGGCACTTCAAAAAAAGACGGTGTATCAGGTGAATGGATCAAAGCTCCGGTTACAGGGCGAGCGGCAGAATTGTCAGAGGTGGCAGATGATGTGTTTGCAAAGGAAGTATTGGGGAAAGGTGCAGCTATATTTCCAGAAGAAGGACGTGTGTATGCACCGGGATCTGGAGAAATTACAATATTTTTTGAGACAGGACATGCCATAGGGATGAAACTGGACAATGGAGCAGAAGTTTTGATTCATGTAGGGATTGATACGGTAAATCTTCAGGGAAAATATTTTACACCAAAAGTAAAAGCAGGAAGCAGAGTAGAAGCGGGCGAGCTTTTGTTAGAGTTTGATTTGCAGGCAATTGCAGAAGAGGGGTATGATACAGTGATCCCGATCATTGTAACGAATACACCAAATTACCGTGATGTAGAGTTGACAACATGTGGGCAGAAAAAAGCGGGAGAGAACCTGCTTGGTTTGGTTTGATTTATATAGAAAACTGTGTAATATTCAAAGAAAGGAAGAAGATCAAATATGATTTATCAAAAATTAAAACCATTTCCGTCAGGATTTTTGTGGGGTGCGTCTACGTCTGCTTATCAGGTAGAAGGCGGAGTGGATGAAGATGGAAAAAGTCCGTCCATCATTGATATGTATGAACATCCGGAAGGAGTTGCCGATTTTTCGGTGGCAAGTGATCATTATCACAGATATAAGGAAGATATTGCCCTATTTGCAGAAATGGGATTAAAAGCATATCGTTTTTCTGTTGCGTGGACCAGGATTTTACCAAATGGTGTAGGGGATGTTAACGAAAAAGGGGTTGCCTATTATAGGGATGTGATTCGTGAATGTAAGAAAAATGGTATTGAGCCAATTATTACGATGTACCATTTTGATTTACCCTATTGTCTGGAGAAAAAAGGGGGATGGTCAAATCGGGAAACTATACATGCTTTTGTGGAATATGCGGAAGTTCTGTTTCAGAATTTTGGGGAAGAAGTAATTTACTGGCTGACAATCAACGAGCAGAACACCATGATTTTGCATCCGGGGGCAATTGGACTTCCTAAAGGGCGAAAACTGCCAACAAAAAAGGAACTTTATCAACAGAATCATCATATGATGTTGGCGCAGGCGAAGGTTATGAAGTTGTTCCATCAAATGGTATCCGGCGGGAAAATTGGTCCGGCGTTGAATTTGACAGCAATGTATCAGGAAAGCAGCCGACCGGAAGATGCGATTGCAGCACATAACTGGGAGGTGTTACGTTGTTGGAATTTTGCGGATGTTCCGGTATTTGGAAGTTATCATCCTTTGGCGTGGGAATATATGAAGGACAGAGGAATTGCACCTGAGTTGCAACCAGGAGATATAGAATGCCTTAAAGATGCGAAACCAGATTTTATTGCGATGAATTATTATTCTACAGCCACGATCGCAGCAAGCAGAGGTGATGCATCGGATGTGGCAGCCAGGGCAGGTGATCAGCAGATTATGTTGGGAGAACCGGGGGTATATCGTCCGGGGGAAAATCCGTATGTGGGAAAAACACAGTACGGATGGGTTGTAGATCCGGTTGGTTTTAGGTATACTTTAAGAAAAGTATATGAGAGATACCATCTTCCGATTTTAGTGACAGAAAACGGAATTGGAGCACCGGATATTCTGGAAGCTGATGGAAAAATACATGATGCGTACAGGATTCAGTTTATTCGGGAGCATTTACAGCAGATGCGTCTTGCGATCACAGATGGAGTACAGATATTGGGATATTGTCCATGGGCGGCTATTGATGTGGTAAGTACACATCAGGGATATCGTAAACGGTATGGATTTATTTATGTGGATCGGGAAGAGTTTGATTTGAAAGAATTGAAACGTTTTCGAAAAGATAGTTTTTACTGGTATGCAAATGTGATTTTAGAAAACGGACAGAATTTATAAAATAAAAAGCTGAGGGTATAGGCGATGATCATAAAGAAAGTACTGAATAATAATCTTCTTTTAGTGGAGAGTGAGAATGGGAAGGAGCAGATCGCAATGGGGAAGGGACTGCGGTTTTCTTATAAAGTAGGAGAACGTCTCCGTGAAACAGATGTGGAAAAAATCTATATGCTGAAAGATGAAAAAAATACACAGGATTATATAAGGCTGCTTCAGGATGTGCCTGCAAGTTATGCAGAAGTAATCCAAGATGCAGTACAGATGGTAACGTGTAAAATGGCTTCCAGATTAAATGAGCAAATTTTTGTGACGTTGTCTGATCATCTGATCTATGCTCTGGAGAGGTATAAAAAAGGAATCGTTTTACAAAACAGGATGCTTTGGGAAATTCAGAAATTTTATCCGAAAGAGTATCTGTTGGGGAGTGAGGTTCTTTCTTATCTTAATCAGGAGTTAAATGTCAATCTTCCTGAGGAGGAAGCTGGGAATATTGCATTTCACATAGTAAATGCGCAGATTGATGCGACAGAGAATAAAATAGGAATGCAGAACGGAATGCTTATGGTAAAAATGCTGAAAGATTTGTTTCAGATTGTTCAACTGTATTATCAGTGGGAAATTGATGAAGAAAGTATCAATTACTCCAGGTTCGTAATCCATATGCAATTTTTTTTGCAACGGCTTTTGGAAGATAAGATGTTAGAGAATGCGGATGCATGGATTTATCATTCAGTAGTACAGCAGGAGAAAAAGGCTGCAGGATGTGTGGAGCAAATTCGAAAATATATTCGGAATTTGCTCCAGAAAGAAATTACAGAAGAGGAAAGGGTTTATTTGATTGTACATATTTCCAGAATTAAACAAAAGCAATAAAAATAAAAAATGTGGAAAAAAGTAGAAAAATAGTATTGACAATCTAAAAAGTCAATAGTATAATAATCAAGCAAGTTGTGGTTGAGAAAATAGCAGCTTCAAATTATGGGGTCTTAGCTCAGCTGGGAGAGCATCTGCCTTACAAGCAGAGGGTCACAGGTTCGAGCCCTGTAGGCCCCATACCATAAAAGATGGCGGAATAGCTCAGTTGGCTAGAGCACACGGTTCATACCCGTGGTGTCGCTGGTTCAAATCCAGTTCCCGCTATTTTTGTGCCAACGTATGCGGAACGAGCTGCCTGTGGCAGGTTTGCTGCATTTCTATATATCGTAACACAGCAAGAGAGTCGGAAGTATCCGGTTCTTTTTTGTTGTTTAATTTTATATATCGAAGTATACAAGAAAAGCGAAATCGTCTATAATACATTACATGTGATGTATAGAAACAGGAGGGATAGGAATATGGTACCAAGAAGCAGTTTGATCATTCGTTCGCTTGCCGGGGCGTATATAACTTATTTAGGAGGAAAACTTTTAGTGGATTCGCTGAAGGATCATCCGGACAATTATGTGTTTTATGCGGGAGCCGGGGTTGTTTTTGTGATCATAGGAATCTTCTGGCTTGGAAAATATGGTTCAAAGCTTATAAAAAAGGAATATCAAGATGACAGTGTGATGGGACAATTAAAAGATAAGGAAGAACAGTCAGAAGAAGCAGAAACAGAAGAAGTAGAAACAGAAGAAGCAGAAACAGAAGAAGCAGAAACAAAGGAAGGAGAATAATATATGCGTGTAGGTATGGGCTATGATGTACATAAATTAGTAGACGGAAGAGATCTGATACTTGGCGGAGTAAAGATTCCTTATGAAAAGGGACTTCTTGGTCATTCGGATGCAGATGTATTATTGCATGCGGTCATGGATGCACTTCTTGGGGCGGCGGCGCTTGGAGATATCGGAAAGCACTTTCCGGATACCGATCCGGCGTATGAGGGAGCGTCCAGCATAAAACTTCTGGAAGAAGTAGGAAAATTAATTGATGAAAAATTATATGTGATCGGCAATATCGATGCAACGATCATCGCACAGCGCCCGAAGATGGCACCGCACATTGAACAGATGAGAAAAAATGTGGCAGAAGCACTGCACATTGAAGTTGAACAGGTGAACATTAAGGCAACAACGGAGGAAGGACTTGGATTTACCGGAACGGGAGAAGGTATTTCTTCTCAGGCAATTGCAAGTCTGGATACGATTGCTAATTACAGTTACAGAGTCGGACCGGCAGAAGGCGGATGTGCCGGATGCGGCGGATGTATGAAAGCGCAGGACAGATAAGAAACTCGTTGGGAAGGAAAATCAAAATGAAAATAAGAAAACTGGAAACAGGAGAAAAGCTGAATACAAGAAAACTGTACGAAGAAGTGTTTTCAGAAGACAGCAAAGACTTTGTTGACTATTATTACGAAGAAAAAGTAAAAGACAATCAGATTTATGTGGTAGAAGAAGACGGGGAGATACAGGCGATGCTGCATCTGAATCCGTACGAACTTGCAGTAAACGGCAGCAGAAAAGACGTGAATTATATTGTCGCTGTTGCAACGAGAAAATCATATCGGAAACGTGGCTTTATGGCAAAAATGTTGAAACAGGCGTTAAATGATATGTATGCAGACGGAGAGACATTTGCATTTCTGATGCCGGCATCGGAGAGCATCTATCTACCATTTGATTTCCGGACGGTGTATGAACAGAATCGGGCATATTATGATCCGGAAGCGGAAGTGGAAGAAGGTACAGATGTGACGGATGCCTCAGTGGAAGATGCAGAAAAAATGGCTGCTTATATGGAAGGCAGGCTGTCGCAGTCGTATCAGGTCTACGCAAAAAGAAATACAGCTTATTATGAACGTCTGATCAAAGAATATGCAAGTGACGGAGGGGCGTTAAAGATATATAAAAAAGAAGGAGCGGTCACAGATATTAAGATCGCAGCAGAGGCTGAAGAAGTAGATGGGGAAAAACCTAAGATTATGATCCGTATCATAGATGTCAGACGGATGCTGATGTCTTTGAGACTCAAAACATTTATGGGAACATGTTTTACGGTGACAGATCCGGTTATCAAAGAAAATAACCGATGTGTCATGATTACGGGGACAGAATTTTCGGGAGTGATGCTGATGGATGGAAAGCCGGAAAACAGTGAAGGAACACTCACCGTAGCGGCGCTTACGAGCCTTGTATTCGGTGTGAAGACCGCAGAAGAAATCTGTGCGGACGGTGATGCGGTCATGTCGAAACGTATGAAAGAAGAACTTGGTAAGATCATACCATTGTCAAGGGTTTATCTGAACGAGACAGTGTAAAAAAGGAAGTGTCTTTCGTTTTTCTTTAGAATTTTCTGAAGTCACCCTTAAGAAATGCCGGGTAATATAATAACAACAGAGGAAACAGCTGGAATTAGGAAAAAGGATGAAAAATAAGATGGAGATGAATCATGTACTGGTCGTAGAAGACGACAAGGAGATCAGAGAAGGTGTAGAGATATATCTGAAAAGTCAGGGGTATGAAGTATTCCAGGCGGCTGACGGTGTAGAAGGACTGGAAGTCATTGAAAAAGAAGACATCCATCTGGCAATTGTGGACATCATGATGCCGAGGATGGACGGAATCTCTATGGTGGTAAAGCTCAGGGAAAAATATGATTTCCCGGTGATCTTTCTTTCCGCAAAATCAGAAGAAGTGGATAAGATCATGGGATTGAATATGGGGGCTGACGATTATGTGACAAAGCCATTTACTCCGATGGAACTGCTTGCCAGAGTCAATTCGCAGCTTCGCAGATACCGCAGGTTTATGGAACGGCTGGAGGATAAGAACGAAAATTCCAGGATCCATACGATAGGCGGACTGGAGATCAATGAGGATAATGTAGAAGTGACCGTTGACGGCGAACCGGTAAAGATGACTCCGATTGAGTACAAGATCCTGCTGCTTCTGATGAAGAATCCGGGACGGGTGTTCTCTGCGGAGGAGATCTATGAGCGGGTATGGAATGAACGAGCGATTAACACCGATACGATCATGGTGCACGTCAGAAATATCCGTGAAAAGATAGAAGTAAATCCAAGAGAACCAAAATACTTAAAGGTGGTGTGGGCGTTGGATACAAAATTGAAAAACAGGCGTAAACTGGGACTTTTTCTTGCTGCTGTGACGATACTTGGAGCAGCGTTTTTCATGATATATAATTATCATACGATATATAGAAAAGCAGTCAGTGAAGCGCAGAAGACTTATACAACTTCACTTTCAGACAGGGAATATCTGGAAAGCTTTCTGGAATTCAGTTATGTCCTTTATAATCAGGAGATATCATCCAAGACAGGAGAAGCAAAAATGTCTCAGGAGGAGATCAGTGATGCTGCAGAAGTATGGATGGAGGATTATGAAGCGTTATATCCATATCTGGATTACAGGATTGAGGATGGATCAGGGGCAGTCCTGGGACGAAGCACAGCGAATACTGGAAAGGGTCTGGCAGATGACAGTTTCAAAGAATATGCATTTGGTATGGTACTGACTTATGATGAACACGGAGATCTGGATGTAAAAGTTGTAAAGAGCAGTGAAAAGACAACGCAGAGTATTGCTCTCAGAAAGATTATAGATAACTGGAGTGAGACGGTTGAGGATGCCACCGGCGGCGAATTGAAGACGCCGAAGAACCGTACATATATCTATGGAATGAAGAAAAACGGAATTGAACAATATCTGAACCAATGGTACTGGTTCGGGGATGAAGCGCCGAATGATGCATGGTATATGATGCTTGCCTGCATGGCAGCGGTAGGTGTGGCAGCATGGATTCTTGCACAAAGTGATACGCTGGGGATTGGCGGCAGAAAGCTTTTTCAACAGCCGTTTGAGATTGTTTTTATCGTTGCGGTAACAGGACTGGGACTTTTGGACAATAAGCTGAACTGGATTGTAACAAGGACGAAGGGAAGGCCCGGGGCGATGGATGCCGCAATCTGGATTGCAGCATTTGCTGTCACATACTGGGCAGCAAGCTGTGTCAGTGAAATACAGAAGACTGGTGTCAGAAAGTATGTTACAGAGCGGACGCTGTTGTGGCGTATGTGGAAAACGCTGAGGAAAGAAGCTCCGGCAGCAGCGGAAAGAGTCGGACGAGACAGCGGAAGATTGTACCGGAAAGTGAAAGAAATGGCACACAGGCTGTATCAGACCATTACAGATATCGACTTTACAGACAAAAGCAGTAAGGCAATTCTGAGGATTGTGCTTGTGAACTTTATCATTCTGGCAGTGACGAGTATTTTCTGGTTTTATGGAATTATGGCACTGATCATATATTCGGTAATTCTATACTTTATTTTGAAGAAATATTTTAATGAAATAAAGAAAAACTATCACAGACTGTTAGAAGCGACAAATGAGATTGCCGATGGAAATCTGGATGTGGAGATTGATGAAAATCTGGGGGTGTTCGAGCCGTTTAAAGAAGAGATTGAGAAGATACAGACCGGATTCAAGAAAGCGGTAGATGAAGAAGTGAAAAGCCAGCGGATGAAGACCGAACTGGTGACGAATGTCTCGCATGATCTGAAGACTCCATTGACTGCGATTATCACCTATGTGAATCTGCTGAAGATGGAACATGATCCGGAAAGACAGAAAGAATACATTGATGTACTGGATAGAAAATCACTCCGGTTAAAAGCATTGATTGAAGATTTGTTTGAAATCAGTAAAGCGAGCAGCCGTTCGGTGAACCTGAATATTATCGAGATGGATATTGTGAATCTTTTTAAACAGGTGAAATTAGAAATGGAAGAAAAGATTACGGAAGCGAATCTGGATTTCCGTCTGGATATTCCGGAGGAGAAAGTGATCGTGGCGCTGGATGGACAGAAGACATACCGGATATTCGAGAATCTGATCGGAAATGCAGTGAAATATGCAATGCCTCATACAAGAGTATACGTGAAGATTGCTGCGGAAGAGGGTGAGGCGGTATTCCGGATGAAGAATGTATCGGCCACCGAGCTTACATTTAATCCGGAAGAGATTACGGAGCGTTTTGTCAGAGGCGATTCGGCAAGAAATACCGAAGGATCCGGACTCGGACTTGCAATTGTTAAGAGCTTTGTGGAAATTCAGAAAGGAAAGTTCTGGATCGAGACGGAAGCAGATCTTTTTAAAGCAGAGATCCGATGGAAACTGGTTGACAAAAAAGATGATATCGCATAATATATATTCTATATGAGAAAGACTTTGAACGGAAAGAGTAGCAGATGCGTTGTGTCGAAAGAGAGAAACTGTCACCGGCTGAAAGCAGTTTCCGATTACAGCTTTTGTGAAGTGCGTCCGGGAGTCGGTCCGGTGAGAAAGAAGGATAACATCATAGCCGGATCCGGGATTACACACGTTACGTGTACTGAGAGAAGAATGCGGGTAATAGAACTGTATTCTTTAAAAAGAGTGGAACCGCGGATATACTTCGTCTCTTGTGTAAAGCAGGAGACGGAGTTTTTTTGTACCAAAGCATACAGAACAGGCGGTAAACTTATAAAAAGGAGAGATCATAGATGGGCATCATATCATATGTCAATGAAGAAATTCAGGTGATACGGGAACGGGATCCTGCGATCAAGTCGAATATGGAAGTATTCCTGTATTCTAGTTTCAAAGCAATTCTTCATTACAGAATCGCACATAAGCTCTATCTGAAGAAACATTATTTTCTTGCCAGATGGGTATCGCAACGGGCAGTAAGAAAGACCGGAATCGAGATCCATCCGGGGGCAACAATAGGAAAAGGATTATTTATCGACCACGGAAGCGGAGTGATCATCGGAGAGACTGCGGAACTGGGAGATAATATTACCTTGTATCAAGGAGTCACACTTGGAGGAACCGGAAAAGAACAAGGCAAGAGACATCCGACCCTGAGAGATAACGTTATGGTGAGTGCAGGAGCAAAGGTTCTTGGTTCATTTACCATCGGAGAAAATTCCAAGATTGGAGCGGGATCGGTAGTACTGGAAGAAGTACCGCCGAATTGTACAGTTGTAGGTGTGCCGGGCAGAGTGGTTAAGATGAATGATGAGAAGATACCGAGACTCGATATGGATCAGGTGCATCTGCCGGATCCGATTTCAAATGATATCAGAGAACTGCAGGCAGATAACATAAGAATGCACAGACAGATCCAGGAGATGGAGAAACGCATGCAATGTTTAAAAGAGAATCCGATACCGGAAGAAAAAGAGGAGGAGAACGCGAAAAATGAAGATTTTTAATACAATGACAAAGAAAAAAGAAGAATTTATACCTTTGGAAGAAGGAAAGGTAAAGATGTATGTATGCGGGCCTACCGTATATAACTTTATCCATATTGGAAATGCCAGACCAATGATCGTATTCGACACGGTCAGAAGATATTTTGAATACAAAGGATATGATGTAAATTATGTATCTAACTTTACAGACGTAGACGATAAGATCATCAAAAAAGCCATCGAAGAAGGGGTGACAGCCGATGAGATTTCCAAACGTTACATTGCAGAGTGTAAAAAAGATATGGACGGTATGAATATCAAACCGGCAACCAAGAACCCGCTTGCGACGGAAGAAATCTGCGGTATGGTAGATATGATCCAGACGTTGATTGATAAAGGATTTGCATATGAGAAGAATGGTACCGTATATTACAGTACAAGAAAGTTCAAAGATTACGGTAAGCTTTCGCACAAGAATCTGGATGATCTTCGTTCGGGTGAACGTTCCCTTCTGGTATCCGGAGAAGATGAGAAGGAAGATCCGCTGGATTTTGTACTTTGGAAACCGAAGAAAGAAGGAGAGCCTGCATGGGAGTCTCCGTGGAGCGAAGGACGTCCGGGATGGCACATCGAGTGCTCAGAGATGTCTAAGAAATATCTCGGAGAGCAGATCGACATTCATGCCGGCGGAGAAGATCTTGTATTCCCACATCATGAAAATGAGATTGCGCAGAGTGAGGCTGCAAATGGCAAGGAATTTGCAAAATACTGGATGCACAATGCATTCCTGAATATCGATAACCGTAAGATGTCAAAATCTCTCGGAAACTTCCGTACAGTTCGCGAGATCGGAGAGCAGTATGATCTGCAGGTGCTTCGTTTCTTCATGCTGAATGCACACTACAGAAGTCCGCTGAACTTTAGTGCTGATCTTATGGAGTCTTCCAAGAATGCCCTTGAGAGAATTACAGAGGCAGCAGGACGCCTGAAAGACCGTAAGGAGAAGGCATCTGCTGTTGAACTTACTGAGGCTGAGAAGAAACTTCTTGCAGAGGCAGAAGGATATGTAAAGAAATTTGAAGAAGCAATGGAAGACGATTTCAACACAGCTGATGCGCTTGCAGCTGTATTTGAACTGGTCAAATTTGCCAATACAAATGTAACAGAAGAAAGCAGCGCCGCTTTTGCAGAAGGAATTCTTGAAATTCTTGTGAAGCTTTGTGATGTGCTTGGACTTGCTGCTGTGAAGAAAGAAGAAATTCTGGATAAAGAAATCGAAGATCTGATTGCAGAGCGCCAGGAGGCAAGAAAGGCAAAGAATTTTGCACGTGCGGATGAAATTCGTGACGAGCTGCTTGCAAAGGGCATTATTCTGAAGGATACAAGAGAGGGTGTCAAATGGAGCAGAGCTTAGAATCCTTTAGTACATGGTTTCGCGAACTTTATCATTTGGACAAGCCGGATGTCAGGGAATATTCTGCCCTGACACTGGCCTATATCGGTGATGCAGTTTATGAGATCATTATCCGATCTTATATTGTGGGCAAAGGCAATGCGCCGGTAGAGCGCCTTCACAAGCGTTCCAGCCGTCTTTTAAAAGCTGAGACCCAGGCTAACCTTATCATGGCTATTGAGGATCAGCTGACAGAAGAAGAACATGCCGTCTACAAACGCGGACGCAATGCCAAGTCTTATACAATGGCCAAGAATGCCACTATGTCGGATTACAGAAAAGCAACAGGCTGTGAGGCTCTGGTTGGGTATTTGTACCTGACGGAGCGCTA
>OIXR01001823.1_pt1 | contig 13269 bp, 10 predicted proteins | sample 1587831 | NCBI WGS metagenome assembly OIXR01 (sample SAMN03283263) | human gut metagenome | biome: human-associated habitat; material: feces | host: Homo sapiens | place: USA | collected 2013
GGTCTATAAATACAACCCCGTCCCCGACACGCTGGCAGCGGCCGGTAAAGGGCATTTCATCAAGGGCGTGCAATGCAACGTATGGAGTGAGTACCTTTATAACACGGACATCATGGAGTACCGTATCTATCCTCGTATCCTAGCCCTCTCCGAGATCGCTTGGAGCCCGCTGGACCGGAAGGATTACAAGGACTTCGAACGCCGTCTGGACAACGCTCAGGTTCGCCTAGACGGACATGGTATCAACTACTACATCCCGCAGCCCGAGCAACCGAACGGTTCTTGCAACTTCGTGGCTTTCACGGACAAGGCTACCATGACATTCACCACGAACCGTCCGATGAAGATGGTCTACACGCTGGATGGCACCGAGCCTACCCCGGAATCTACCGTATATACGGCTCCTTTCGACATCACCGAGACTACGACCGTGAAGATCGCTTCCGTGTTGCCTTCCGGCAAGATGGGTAAGCCTCGCACGATCCTCGTGGAGAAACAAACGCTGGCTCCCGCCAAGGAGGTAGCCAAGACGACCCCGGGCCTCGACATGGAGGTATTCGATGGCATGTACCTAAGCGTAAATAATCTGGAGGCCGCTCAGAAGACCGGTAAGAAACAGGTCATCAAGACGACCCGTGAGCTGACCAACCAAGTGCCCGCCCCCGAATCCATGCGAGGCGTGAAGCAATACGCCGCTATCGCTACCGGCTACGTGAATATCCCGGAGGATGGCGTTTATTACATCTCTTCGGATTTAGAGGAGGTATGGATCGACGGCAAGTTGATGGTCAATAACGGTGGCGAGGTAAAACGCTTCTCCCGTCATGACACCTCCGCGGCCTTGGCAAAAGGCTTGCACGAGATCAAGCTGGTATTCCTTGGACACATCATCGGAGGTTGGCCTTCCAACTGGAACGACGGCAGCGTACAACTCCGTAAATCGGATGCCGAGAAATTCACGCCGATCACGGCTGAGATGCTAAGTCATTAAGATCATTTCCGAAGGGGGGGAAAATATCATGCAGCTGAAGCAGCTGGAACTGGAAGGCGGCGGAACGCTGACTGTTTATCTGCGGGATTCCTGCGAACGGATGCCGAAGGCCATCGACCGGCCTTTGGTGCTGGTGGTGCCCGGCGGCGGCTATACCCACGTCAGCCCCCGGGAGAGCGACCCCGTAGCGCTGCAATTTGCGGCAGCTGGCTACCACACGGCGGTACTGCACTACGCAGTAGGGGAGAGCGCCCGGGATGCGCTGCCCATGCGGCAGCTGGCACAGGCCATCGGCCTTGTGCGGCAGCACGCAGAACAGTGGAATATTTTGCCGGATAAGATCGCTTTGTGCGGTTTTTCGGCGGGCGGGCATCTGGCACTGTCCGGTGCGGTGTGGGAGATCCCCGGCATGGCAGACCAGCCGCGCCCCAACGCTTTGCTGCTGGCCTACCCGGTGGTCACCGCCGGAGAATACGCCCACAGGGGCAGCTTTGTGCAGCTGACAGGAACGCAGGACATTGCCGCCCACCGGCGCTTTACGCTGGAGGATAAGATCACCCCGGTCACACCGCCGGTGTTTGTCTGGCATACCATGGAGGACGAGACCGTCCCGGTGGAGAACACCCTGCTGTTACTGAACGCTCTGCACAAGGCGGGCGTGCCGTGCGAAGCACACATATTTGAAAAAGGCTGCCACGGCACCAGCATCTCCACCCCGGAGGTGGACGCCGACAGCACCCACCGCAACCGCTGGGTTAAACTTGCGGTGGAGTGGCTGGATGATACCTTCTCTTTCCACGCCTGAGATAACCGACTGAAACAGGAAAAGCGTGTGTAAATTTTAGTCATACCTACAAAAAATTCACAAATAAACCGTTGACTTGCACAGGCGTATGCCGTATACTGTCCAACGGGGATAAAACCACGAAAGAAGGAAACAAAAATGGTTATGGATCCCACACTGCCGCGCATCAAGGTGCGCGATCTGCTCATGCAGGCATTCCTCACCGGCTGGGAGCGCTCTGATAAGAGCACCTCGCAGGACGAGTACCTGCAAAGCTCTATTCAGGTCATTGAGATGCTGCAGGTAGAGCCAGAAAATCTCTACGCGGAGGAAGGCCTTGGCCTGCCGGACGGCGAAGAGGTGGATCATCTGGATGATCTGCTGCGGGCAGACGGCTTCTGGCTGTACTACGGGGTGGAAGCAGAAAACTTCTTCTTGATCCAGTGGTACCCGGACGAGGCTTCTGCCAATGCAAAGCTTGCCCAGCTGGAAGAACTGGGCGACGGCAAGCAGTATCTGGTAGACCTGACCCTCAAGCGGGCAAACCCTTCCGAGGCTGAAAACTTCGGCAATTCCAACCCGGTGCAGCTCCGCTCCTGAAACAAACATTAACGTATTGAGTTGAAAGGAAATTTTGCTCATGCAGCTTTCTGTTACGGAACGCGAACGGCTTTATGCCATTTTGGAAAAATACGATCAAAACCCCAAGGTGCAGCAGATGCGGGAGTTCATCCAGCACGGGGACGTTACCACCTATCAGCACTGCAAGAATGTGGTGCTGGTCAGCTGTTGGCTGAACCATCGGCTGCATTTGGGTGCAGACGAGACCTCGCTGGCTGTCGGTGCTTTCCTGCACGATTTTTATCTGTATGACTGGCACAAAAAGGGTACCTTCCATGGCATCCGCCGCCTGTTCGAGATGCACGGCTTCTCCCACCCGGGCCGCGCCTGCGTCAATGCAGAACAGGTGTTCCATATCACCAAAAAGGAACAGAGCATCATTTCCAGCCACATGTGGCCGCTGACCTTCCGTCATGTGCCCAGCTGCCGCGAGGCCATCATCGTCTGCCTTGCCGATAAGTACTGCGCTGTGGTGGAAAGTATGTTCAAGCACAGCCGTGTGGCTGCCGCCAAAAACGCCAACGGCGAATACGACGAGTGGTAAAACCGAAGCATCACAAATAACAGGAGCCGCTGCACCCAAAAAGTGCAGCGGCTCCTTCTGCCTTATACGTCGTGAAAAGACAGAGCGGGAAAAACTGCGGATTTTTCCGCTCTGCAAATAAAAATAATTCTGTGCCCGGTGGGGCTGGTTACAGCTTTTTGAACCCCTCCGGTTCGTCTGCGGCGGCGCGGCGCTCCATCAGATAGGTGTCCAGCCAGTGGCCGTGGCAGTCCCGCGCAATGCGCTCCCGGCGCCCCACCAGCCGGAAGCCGCACTTGGCGTGCAGGGCGCGGCTGGCGGTGTTGTCCTGTAAAACAGTGGATTGCAGCGTCCAGTACCCGGCCTTTTCAGCGGCGGCGCACAGTGCGCTCAACAGTTGAAAGCCCAGTCCGTGCCCCCGGAACTGCTCGCCTACATAGATGCTTACCTCAGCCACGCCCCGGTAACACCACCGGGGGTCTACCCGGTGCAAAGCACACCACCCTGCCAGCACCCCGCCGGAAAGAATGACCAGACGGCACTCCTTTGTGTGGGAAGCGTCCCACGCGGTATAGGGAGGGCATTCGGTCTGGAAGGTGGCGTATTCCGTGGCAATGCCCTCAACATAAATTCTGGAGACCGCGCCCCAGTCCTCCGGCGTCATAGGCCGGATGATGATCTTATCCATACTTTCATCCTCGGCGGGCCGAAAATTGCCCGCATTCTCTTTCCACTCCCGGATAAATTTCAGTATAGCAGAATTTGCCGCGCGGTACAAGAAGCGGACTGCACAGAAATTGCTTTGACATCCTACTTGTTTGTGATACAATAAGGGAACAAGAATGCGGCGCGGGGGGTGCGCCGTCTCCCATGGAGGATGTATGAGAAAAACGGTCTGGGTACTGCTGTGTATGGTTTGGCTTATGCTTTGCGCGGCGCTGCCTGCCTTTGGCGCAGAGAGCGCACCCCATGTCACGGCAGAAACTACAATGGCTCAGCTGCGCGCAAACCCGGCGATCCAGGGAACCGGCTATTATACATATTGCCGTGAGATGACGCCGCTGATGGTGGAACGCTGGAAAAACAAGACCTTGCACGATTATTTTGGCGACACCGACCGGGAATCCGGCATTGCTGCGCTGAACCTTATCATTGATAACTATAATAAGGGCGTCAAGGTCACCTATCAGGTCTACACGCCTGAGGAGATCGAACACAATTCCAGTCTGGGCTGTGTGCAGCTGTTTTATTATCCGGCCGAGACCCCCAACGCCAAAACCGCTATCGTAGTGCCCGGCAACGCCTTGACCGCAACCTCGGAGATGGGTGAGGGCGGCTCCACGGCCTACGAGCTGCATAACCGGGGCTATGCCGTGTTCGTGTTGCGCTACCGCACCTTTTTGGATCTGGGCAATAACGCCCCGCTGGAGGATCTGGCAAGGGCGGTGCAGCTGGTGACAAGCCTTGACGAGGAGCTTTCCATCTATACACAGGGCTATGCGCTGGTGGGCTACTCCTCTGGCGGCCAGCTTGTGGGCGTGTTCGCAAATAAGGAGCGCGGCTACGGCCATTACGGCGCTGCAAAACCCGGTGCACTGCTGTTGGCTTATCCGGTAGTGAACTTTTCAGAGGTAAAGATCGCGTATCAGGCGCTTATGGATACCGGCAACTATGGGTGGCACTATTACTGCTCCAGTGTGGCAGATCTTGTCACGGACGATTATCCGCCGGTATTTTTCTGGTACGGGAAGGACGACAAGGTGCTGCCCTGGATGATTAATCAGGTGCAGGGCCCGGCGCTGCAAGCGGCGCTGGAAGCCCACAAGGTACCTTATGTTATGAAGGTGTTTGAGTTTGCGCCGCATAGCATCGGGGTGGGCTATACCACCGACGCCGAGGGCTGGCTGACAGATGCAGTAGCTTTCTGGGAGCAGCAGACCGCTGCCTGACCATAAATAAAAAAGGAGTAGAACATGATGGATCAGAATACTTGTTTTGCATACCTGAATATGGAGCTGCCGGACGATATCCGCCGCCTGAAAGAGGCCGGTTACTACGACGCCGCCATTGCGCGCATCGATGCCTGTCTGGCCGAGGACTGGACTGCCAGCCAGAACCAGCCCCTACACCCGCAGGGTGCGCTGCCGGTAAACCCCACCCCCCACGGCGTGGATGCGTGGCGGCAGGGTCTATTGGCACACCGGGAAATTTTGCGCCGTCTGCCGCGGGACTACACTCTCACCGCCGACCAGCTGCTGAACAAGCTGCAGGCCACCCTGCGGGACTTTACCGCAGAGGAGTTCGCCGCACTGGACGCTGCCGGGCAGATGGACTGGCGCTTTGTGGAAGGACAGAAGCGCTATATCTACCGCGCCGCCGAAACGCTGGTGGCTACCCATCCCGACCTTGCCGCCCGTCAGCTGGACCCGCCCGTCCCGGAGCGCAGCTGGGATCGTTTTGAGCCCCAGCACGACCAGATGGTGCGCACCGGTGCAGCCAGCGCAGACATCACCCTGCGCACCAGCATCGGCATGACTGACGAGACCTTTGCCCGTGCCCTTGCCGCTGCAAAGGCTGAGGGCAGAAACACCGTGCACGTCAAGGTGTGGCTGCCGCTGCCTGCTGCCTGCCCGGCACAGAGCAATATCACGCTGGACAGCTTTACCGCGCAGCCCACTTATATTGCGCCGGAAACCGCACCCCAGCGCACCGCGTACTGGGAGGCAGACCTTGCCGAGAACTGCCGCTTTGGGGCACAGTACAGCTACCGCAGCACTGCGCACTACGCTGCCCCGCTGGAAATGCAGGCCGACCCGGTGCAGCCGGATTTTGACACCGCCGAGCAGCTGCCCCACATCGCCTTTACCCCCTATATGAAGGCACTGGCTGCGCAGCTGACCGAGGGTATCACCGACCCGGTGCAGAAGGCAAAGCGCATTTACGATTTTGTCACCCTGAATGTGCACTACCACTTCCAGCCTATGTATTTTGTACACGAGAACATCACCGATAATTGCGCCCGCAGCCGCCGGGGCGATTGCGGCGTGATGGCCGCTACTTTTATCACTCTTTGCCGCATTGCAGGCATCCCGGCAAAGTGGCAGAGCGGCATGGTGGCACGGCCGGAGACAGCCGGCTGCCACGACTGGGCAATGTTCTATATTGCCCCCAAGGGCTGGATGTACGCCGATTGCTCTGCCGGTGCCTCCATGGCGCGTGCGGGCAACGAGAAGATGCGTCTGCACTACTTCGGCAATCTGGACACCGACCGCATGGTGGCCAACAGCGACATCTGCGCGCCTTTCGACCCGCCCATGTGCTCCTTCCGCGCCGACCCCTGTGATAATCAGGTAGGCGAGATGGAGGTAGACGGCGTGGGTCTGTACGGCCAGCAGGTGGAGACCACGCAGGAGATCGTAAAGCATCAGGAAGTATAAGCACATCCGGGTCTGCCATTACCGCAAGACCCGGATTTTTGAGTTAAAAGGAGAATGTCTATGGAATTTTTGGCAGGACTGTACACGCTTCTGCTGGTGGCTATCTGCCTGCTGCAGGCGCTTTTGCTGCACCGCACCGGCAAGCCCGCAGCTCAGCAGGACGATGAAGCCCTGAAGGAGTGGCTGCGCCAGCAGCTGGAAGCGCAGGCGCGGGTGCTGGAAGAAAAGCAGGCGCAGCAGGCACAGCAGAATCTGGCCGCGATGGCGCACATCAGCGATACCCTGCAAACCGCAGTGCAGGGCATGAGCAGCACCCTGACGGCAGGGCAGAACACCCAGCAGCAGACCATGGAGCAGCGCTTGCAGGGGCTGGAAGCCTCCAACGCCCGCAAGCTGGAAGAGATGCGCAAAGCGCTGGCAGACGGCCTTGCCGCCATGCAGGCACAGAACGCCCAGAAGCTGGACGAGATCCGCCACACTGTGGACGAGCAATTGCAGGACGCGCTGCAAAAGCGGGTGACCGAAAGCTTTAAGGCGGTCAACGACCAGCTGGAACAAGTGTACAAGGGCTTGGGCGAGATGCAGAGCCTTGCCGCCGATGTGGGCGGGCTGAAGCAGGTACTCTCCGGCGTTAAGACCCGCGGCATTCTGGGCGAGATCCAGCTGGGTGCGATTCTGGAAGAGATCCTTGCGCCGGAGCAGTACGACACCAACGTAGCCACCATCCCCGGCAGCACCCAGCGGGTGGAGTACGCCATCCGTATGCCCGGTGTGGACGGCAACAGTGTCTGGCTGCCCATCGACTCCAAATTCCCCGGCGATACCTATGCCCACCTGCAGGATGCGCAGGCCTCCGGCGATGCACAGGCAGTGGAAAACGCCCGCCACGCACTGGAACTGGTGCTGCGCAGCGAGGCAAAGGATATCCGGGAAAAATATGTGGAGCCGCCCTATACCACGGCTTTCGGCATTCTGTTTCTGCCCTTTGAGGGTCTGTATGCCGAGGTGGTGAACGCCGGGCTGCTGGAAGTTTTGCAGCGGGATTATCAGGTGAACGTGGCCGGCCCCAGCACCATGGCGGCGCTGCTCAACAGTCTGCAAATGGGCTTCAAGACCCTTGCCATCCAGAAGCGCTCCGGCGAGGTGTGGCAGCTGCTGGGTGCGGTCAAGACCGAGTTCGATAAGTTCGGGCAGGGGCTTTCCAAAATGCAGCAGCGCCTGCGCCAGACGGACGAAGAGCTGGATAACCTCATCGGGGTGCGCAGCCGCGCCATCAGCCGCAAGCTGCGTGCAGTGCAGACACTGGACGAGAACACCGCTGCCACCCTGCTGGAACTGGACACCGAGCCGGGCAGACCGGTAACGGCACGTCTGCCGGAGAGCGGGGAAGAGCTTTGATGCGCAGAAGCTCCCCGCATTATCCCTTGCGAAATTTCTGACGATGTGCTACAATAGGAATTGTTCTCAGAAATATTTGCCAATTTACGGCACAAGATAAACCCAAAAGGAGTCTGAACGGTATGAGCATGAAAAAAATCAGCGAAGCCATCCTTGGTGTGGGCGTGGACGATACTACCATCGACCTGTTCGAGAGCCAGTATCCGGTGCCCACCGGGGTCAGCTATAATTCCTATGTCATTCTGGACGAAAAGACCACCATTCTGGACACGGTGGACGCCCGCGCCACCGAGCCTTGGCTGGAAAACCTTGCCGAGGCACTGGGCGATTGCAAGCCCGCCTATCTGGTGGTCTCCCACATGGAGCCGGATCACGGTGCCAACGTGGCAAAGCTGGCAGCCCTCTACCCGGAGATGCAGATGGTGGGCAACGCCAAGACCTTCCAGTATATGGAGCAGTTCTTTGGCGCAGATGCCATTGCCCCGGAGCGCCGCGTGGTAGTGAAGGACGGCGAGAGCCTGAGCCTTGGTGCCCACACCCTCACCTTTGTGTTTGCCCCCATGGTGCACTGGCCGGAGGTCATGGTCAGCTACGAGAGCAGCGAGAAGGTGCTGTTCTCCGCCGATGGCTTTGGCCGCTTTGGTGCAGTGGCAAAGTTTGACGAAAACGCCGACTGGGCCAGCGAAGCCCGTCGCTACTACCTGAACATTGTGGGCAAGTACGGCCCGCAGGTGCAGGCATTGCTCAAAAAGGCTGCGGCACTGGACATCAAGACGATCTGCCCGCTGCACGGCCCGGTGCTTACCGGTGATCTGAGCAAGTACCTGAACTACTACGATCTCTGGTCCAGCTACAAGGCCGAGGAGCCGGAAAAGATTCTGGTAGCCAGTGCCTCCATCCACGGCCACACCCGTGCCGCTGCCCACACCATGGCTGAAAAGCTGCGTGCACAGGGCGCAAAGGTGGTGGAGATGGATCTGACCCGCACGGATGTTTCCTATGCCGTTACCGAAGCCTTCCGCTGCGGTAAGATCGTGCTGGCCTGCGCCACCTACGACGGCTTCCTCTTCCCGCCGATGGAGAATCTGCTGACTCACCTCAAGACCAAGAGCTTCCAGAACCGCACCGTCGGCCTGATGGAAAACGGCACTTGGGCACCCATGGCTGCAAAGCTTATGCGTGCCGAGCTGGAGAGCATGAAGAACATCACCCTCTGCGAGAATGTGGTCACCATCCGCTCTGCCGCCAATGCCGCTGCCGAGGCACAGATGGACGCCCTTGCCGCAGAGCTCGTTGCAAAGTAACACGGCATAAAATCAAGTAAACGCAAACACTCCCGGGCTTTCTAAAAAAGTCCGGGAGTGTTTTTTTGCTCCTTTGTTTGCTCCATTATCTGCTAGATTATGAGCGAAAAACACAAAATTTTACGTCATTTTTTGAAATGGACACAAACAAAAAAGCGGTGAAACAAACAAATTTTGAACGTTTCACCGCCATATTCTGGAGCAGGATACGGGACTCGAACCCGCCGCCTACTGCTTGGGAAGCAGTCGCTCTACCGGATGAGCTAACCCTGCAAGTGCTCCATTATTGTAACAAAGCAGGGCAGGAATGTCAAGGCTTTTCCGCACGAAATTTGCGGTCAGCTCATTTTGGCCCAAGTCAGGTCCAGCACCGGGAAGAATGGGTCGAATACCAAGTCCCGCACGCCGTTTGCCAGCAGCAGACGCTTCTGCTGCGCCAACAGGGGCACCACGGTGCAACTTTCCAGCAGCTGCCGCTCGCACTGCGCCAACAGAGCGCAACGGTCCTTGCCGGTCTGCTGTGCGCTCAGTGCCAGCCGGTCGGCATAAACAGTATCGGCGTAGCCGGTCAGGCTGCCGCCTGCGGTGGTGAACTGCTGCAGCATCTGATATACGCTGCCACCCTCGGCACGGATGGGCGCAAGGGCAATGGTGTATTTCCCGGCGGCAATGCGGGCATCAAACTCGTCCTGCTCTACCTCTTCCACCGAGAAGAACAGGGAACACTCCTTCTGCCATGCGCTGTTGATCTGGTCGGCCAGTTCGCCCAGCCCGGCGTTCTTGGGCAGCAGCAGGGTCACGCCGGAAAAATCCGAGGTAGCCATGCCCTGCCGCGCAGCCAGATACAGGGCCTTTGGCTCCGGGATGGTGGGCAGGGGATCCCCGGCAGTTTCGCGGTAGTCCAGCCCATCCACGGTCAGACCCTCCGGCACAAGTCCCTTTGCAGCGGCGTACAGGCCGCTGGAGGGCACATCGGCGTTTTCCCGGGCAATACCGGCCAGCGCCTGCCGCAGCTGCTGGTTCTGGAACACCGACCCCTCCGCCGCGTTGAACAGCAGTGCCCATGTGGTGTCGGAATAGCTTACCGTCTGTAAGCTGGTGGTTTCGCCGCTCTCGTCCAGCGCGGCAGAGCATTTGTCATCAGCAATGAGCTGGGCTGCGCTCTTGCCGCTGCCGCTGGTGTCCTGCACCAGACGCAGACTGCCGACCAACGGGCTTTCCACGGTACGGCGCAAAAACAGGCCGCTTGCCGTCCAGTTATACAGGTAAAAGCTACCGCTGGCAAGTGTGGTCTGTGCGGTCAGCCCGTAGGTGCCCCGGGTGCTCTCAAAAAAGGCCTCGTCACAAGGGGCTGCACCGGGCATGGCCAGCTTTGCTAAAAAGTTATCGTCCCGCTCGCTCAGCCGGAACACCAACGTCAGCGGCCCATTGGCCGAAACGCCCAGACTGCTTTCGTCTGCAAGTCCCGCCAGCACGGCGGCGCTGTTCTGAATGGCGGAAAACTCCACCGCATAGGGCGAGGCGGTCTCGGCATGGAAAATGCGCCGGAACGCAAATACAAAATCCTCGGCGGTAATGTCGTACTCTGTGGCGGCACCCTTGGCGGCAGCGTAGGTCAGGCCGTCCTTCAGGGTAAAGGTGTAGGTCAGCCCGTCTGAGGAGACCGTCCACTTCTCACAGAGCCCCGGCACAAGTTCGCCGTCCGGGTCCTTGCGCACCAGCGTGCCGTACAGATTCTCGCAGGCGATGACATCCGATGCACCGGAGGCTACCTGCGGGTCCAGATTTGCGGGGATGCTGTCCACAAACCAAGTAAAGCTGGCAGAGTTTGTGGAGCTGCCACAGCCGGTCAGAGCAAAAAGAAACGCAGCAGCCAGCACCGCTGCGGTAAAACGCAACCATCGTTTCAAAAAGAATAACCTCATTCCGTTTATCTTCGCGCAGAAACGGCAAAAAACGCTCTGCAACGACAAGTGTAGCAGAAAGCAGCAGAAAAAACAATTGCCTTTTTGTGAATTTATCGGGCTTTTTGAAGCAGACTGTGCGGTTTTCCGTTGCCAATTGCGCGCAAATGGACTATAATGGTACAGCGAAGTGATCCCCGCGCTGCCCGTGCGGCGCGGTGTTATACCATGATCCTATTAGAGGAGGAACTGTTTTTATGCAGAAAGATCAGCAGAAGCTTGCCCAGCTTATTCAGGGCAAAAAGGTCGCCTTTATCGGCGCAGGCGTCAGCCACAAGACCCTCATCAAGGAGTTTGTGGAGCTGGGCGCTCATGTGACCCTGTGCGACCAGAAAAAGAGCGTGGAGGACTTTGGCGATTATGCCGCCACCATCCGGGAGCTGGGCATCGACCTGAGCCTTGGCGAAAACTATCTGGACGGCTTCAAGGGACAGGACATCATCATGCGCACCCCGGGCTTTGTGGGTTATTTTGAAAAGCCCCTGCAGGATGCCATGGCTGCCGGTACCATGGTCACCAGCGAGGTGGAACTGTTCTTCGATTTCTGCCCCTGCGAGATCGTGGCCGTGACTGGCTCGGACGGCAAGACCACCACCACAACCCTTATCTCCAAATTCTACGAGGCCGCAGGCCGCAAGGTGCATTTGGGCGGCAATATCGGCGCAGCACTGCTGCCCATGCTGCCGGAGGTGTCCCCGGAGGATGTGGCTGTGGTGGAGCTTTCCAGCTTCCAGCTGATCAGCATGCACGCAAGCCCCAACATTGCCGTGGTCACCAACGTGACCCCGAACCATCTGGATCACCACAAGGATATGCAGGAATACATCAATGCCAAGCGCAATATCCTGCTGTACCAGAAGCAGCCCTGCCGCGCCGTGTTGGGCTATGAGAACGAGATCAGCCGCTCCATGCAGGCAGACTGCAAGGGCAAGCAGGTGTGGTTCACCCGCCTGCACGATACCGACAACGGTGCCTTCCTGCGCAAGGAGGACGGCATGCTCTGCATGGCCGAGGATGGTGTCGTGACCCCCTTCCTTGCCCAGAAGGATGTCAAGCTGCGCGGTCTGCACAACATTGAAAACCTGCTGGCTGCTGCCGCTGCCGTGTGGGGCGAGGTGCCCGTAGAGGCTATCCGTCAGGTGGGCAGCACCTTTACCGGCGTGGAGCACCGCATTGAGCCGGTGCGTACTCTGGACGGCGTGCTGTACTATAACGATTCCATCGGCACCAGCCCCACCCGTACCATTGCCGGTCTGCGCAGCTTTGACCGGAAGGTCATCCTCATCGCGGGCGGCTACGATAAGCACATCCCCTACGAGCCGCTGGCACCGGAGATCATCGCCCACGTCAAAAATCTGGTGCTGATGGGCGCGACTGGCCCCCGCATCGAGCAGGCTGTACGGGAGTGCTCCGGCTTTGACGAAGCCGCTCTGCCCATTCAACACGCAGACAATATGCAGCACGCCGTAGAGCTGGCGCGTGCCGCCGCAAAGCCCGGCGATATCATCATCCTGTCCCCGGCAAGTGCTTCTTTTGACCTGTACCCCAACTTTGAAGTGCGCGGCCGCGAGTTCAAAAAGATCGTCAACGCGCTCAAGTGATCGCACAGGTAAAGGATGTAAAGCGCCGCACCCGGTTCGCGAATGCCTGCCGGGGTCTGCCGGTGCTGGACGCTCTGCTGCCGCTGGACTGTGCGCTCTTTCGCAAAAGTCAGCCGTGGCGGTTCTACGCGGGCCCCACGCTGGCGCTGGAACTTTCCGGCAGCACGGCATGGCTGGCTGGGCACGCAAACCCCGCAGAATTGGCAGGCTTTTTGTCCTTCTGCGGGTGCGAGAGCGCCATTCTGGACGAAGCCGTTTGCCCGCCGCCGGATGGCTGGCGGAAAGCAGAAACGCTGACCGTGTTCGGGTTGCCGCAGGCTGGGCCGCTGCCCCTGCCCGCCGTGGACGAATCTTTGTGGACGCAGCTGACCCTCTGCCGGGAAGCTTCTGCTGCCCGGGTGGCAGAAGCACTTTATCCCGCAGACCTCACCCGGCAGGCAGACTTTTACTCAGAACTGTGCACAAAGCGCAGCCGGGGCAGGGCAGTGGCATGGACGCTGGAGCAGGGAAGTACAGTCGTTTGCACCGTGGGCGCTTATGCCCTGTGCAATGGGCAAGCCTACATGGCCTGCGGGCAGACCGCAGAGCCGCTGCGGGGCAAGGGCATCGGCGGGCGGCTCATTGTGGAAATGGCTAACAGCCTTGC